>Ga0247608_10007284_pt1 | contig 11372 bp, 7 predicted proteins | sample 176DNAGHGlowgp2_FD_193490 | JGI IMG/M metagenome (GOLD analysis project Ga0247608, IMG submission 193490) | Sheep rumen microbial communities from Palmerston North, Manawatu-Wanganui, New Zealand - 1766 DNA GHGlow gp2 | ecosystem: Host-associated > Mammals > Digestive system > Stomach > Rumen ... | reverse complement strand
TTTCTCTTGTTTTTTTGTCAGTTTTGATTGTTATTGTTTTTTCTTTATAAATATCAAAAAAAAAACGATTGTTCAGTAGGCAATGTAGTTGTTTATGAAAAAGTCGTCTATTATTCCTAGTTTCAATGCCGCCCTATATGCCGTTTGGTTCCCTTTGAAAAATTCTGTCTTGGTGTCGTACTTTAGTGCCTCTTGCTCTATTGTCTTATACGTCCAATACTTGTTCTTGTGCTGTTTCTGCCTAACGAGCCAAGTCATGTCGTCTATATAGCCATATTTGTAAGACGCTAAGAACGCAGTTAGGTTGCCGTTCTTGAACTCGTCTTTCGTGGAATACTTCATGGCCTCACGCATTACGTTTTCTTTGTCCTTCCAATAACCTTTAGGTAACTTATTATTTGGCGTACCTTTTATTACTTTTTCTGCCTTTTTTGCTTTGTTTGGAAAAAAATTATCTATAATATTTAGTCTTTTAGCTGCATTATATGCGGACCTGTTTTTGTTTGCAAACTCTGTTTTTGATTTATATTTGGAAGCCTCTTTTTTTATTCTATCGTTATCCCAATAATTTTTAGGATGCTGTTCTTGTTTAACCAACCAAGTCATTTCTTTGATGAACCCATAACGATGGGCTGCTAAGAAAGCACTAATGTTATTTTCCTTAAATTCTTTTTTTGAATTATATTTTCTAGCTTCTTCCAACACGTTTTCTTTTTTTGTCCAAAAACCTCTAGGGTAAGAATGGGCATTAGATAGCCAAGTCATTTCATTAATCCACCCTTCTTTAAGTGATTTTTGGTATGCTGAGTTAGAATACTTAAAAAATTCGTTTCTAGTTGTATATTTTTTTGATTCCTCAAAGCATTTGTTTTTACTCCATTTACCTTTTGCCATAGAGCCTATACTGCCACAAGCTTTTTGATTTATAATTGTATATCCATTATCTCTGTAATATTGTTCCCAGTATATTTCTCTATTAACACCTTCTGGTACTGTTAGTTGACTTTCAATAATTTCCATTTTAGGTATTTCCAAATTATTTTCTTTGGCAAATTTATACACAGAATCATTTAAGACTGTTCTATGTTGATAATCTCTTAAGTCAATGTGGACGGTTCTTCCTATATATACAGCGTTTTTCTCCTTGAAATTATATTTGTAAACAGTATCAACTTTATCAACATAAACGTTTTTACTGTTTAGCCAAGTCATTTCGTCTAGCCATTTATTCTTTCTCGCTTCTTCATATGCTTTGCGAGAAAACTTATTAAAATCACTTCTACAGTTATATTTTTTAGATTCTTCTATGACATGTTCTTTGTCTTTCCAATAATTTTTATAGTCTACCATAATAATATATTGTATTCATTATATATAAATATAACAAAATTCAATAAATAATCAATAGTTTTCAATATTTATTTCTAAGAAAAATATTAAAAAATTATGAGTAAAGGACTTTTTTACTATAAGTTAGTAAGCGAGTATGCAGAAGACGTAACGAAAAACTGTAAACTCACCATAAATGAGATTGACCATAACTTCAAGACCCTTAAGGATGCCGACATCAAGAGTGCGGAGTTTGTCAGAGAGGAGAAGATTCTTGTTCTGACGCGCAACAACGGCGAAAGGCTGATTGTTGACTTGAGTGACATGGTCTACGACTTGAACATTGATGCCAATTGTGCTGAGGACGGTGTAACCTTATCTGTCTATTACGACGGAAAAAATGGTGTTCAGCAGTTCAAGATTGACCACTTAATCACCCTTGATATGCTTAGGGACAAGATTGAGGAGATTATTGGCACGGACATCTTGACGAAAGTAATCACCGACGGAACCTTGAAAGGTTACGGAACGCTCGATTCACCGTTGGGTTTGAATGGTACTGAGAAGACGGGTATGTATGCCCCTGTTATTGCAAGAATAGACTTGACGAATGGCGGTAAACTTCCTGAGGTTGCAAAACTTGGAACTAGATATGCGACCATAGAGTATGTAAACGACTATGGGTATCTATATAACGGCGCTGGCCTTAACAAGATTTCGGAGCACGTTGCTGCCGAGGGCCGTGGATGGCGTGTTCCTAGCAAGGAAGATTGGGACATGATGCTTAATTTGATTGAGCCTTGTGAATATAGGAATCACAACTCTGCCAAGTGTCACGTTGAGTTAGGCAAACTAGCTGGCAAGTATCTTAAATCAGAGTGTAGTTGGGTTGGTCAGCCAGAGTGTGCTTGTACGCCTACTGTACCGATAACTAGTTGCACTTATGACTATAGCAACAGTGGTGGGGATACTGATTATATTGACCCAAGCGACGATGATACTGGTGTTCCTTCCGTTAAACTTGATTCGCCATCTGGTGTTGATAAGTATGGTATGTCGATTTTGCCAAGTGGTGTTGTCACACTTGACGGATATGGAAGGCCACAAGCGGCCAACTTTAAGCAACAATCTGTCATGTGGACCACTAGTCACGTCTATGGTGATGTTGAACAAGACCAATACGTTAAAGTCTTTGATTGGAACAAGGGTGGAGTGACACAAGAGGCAGAATGTCCGTCGCCATACTATTCTGTAAGGCTTGTCAAAGAGTATAACGGTTCTAATTATTTCGACACCGAATATATTGATGGGGTTCCTTATAAGACGATTCTGTTCCCTGAGATTAGGCAGATTTGGCTTGCCTCCAACTATGCAAAGAAAGAGGGCTTTATTCAGTATGGTGAAGGTGAGGAACCAGAAGTTGTTGAGGTGAACAATGGAGAGGTAATCGAGAAGAGAAAGGCTGTGTTCCTAAATGAATGGAATGGCTGTTACTGGGAAAAGAAAGAACTTGATGAGGGTGACACGGTTGTTGTCCAAAATACATGTTTCGACGTAAACAATGGAGAAGTTACAACAGAGGTGTGTTGGTTGGACACAGAGGGGACGAAACATTGTGTTGAGGTTGTGATACCTGATGTGGCACAATATAACATTGAGTACCGAGTCTTTACAACTGGTGGCACCTCAGAACAAGATTCTTGCAACCAAGACCTAGTGAATACGGACTATCTTGCAATTGAGCGACTTCTTAGGATACTTATACCAATCATCGAGAAGGAGAGGATTGAGAGGATTGAAGCCGATGAGGAGATATGGGACGAGATTGACCGAATCAATGGTAGGATTGACAAGGAAATCGAGGACAGAACCAATGCAGATAACGACTTATGGGACGCCTTGAACAAGGAGATACAAGACAGAACCGATGCAGACAACGACTTGCGAGATGCCTTGAACAAGGAAATCGAGGATAGGACCAATGCAGACAACGACTTGTGGGACGCCTTGAACGCCGAGATTGCTAGGGCCATAGATGCTGAGACGGCATTGGATGTCAAGATTGAGGCTGAGATACAAAGGGCGACTGAGGAGGAACGGATGTTGCGTGAAGCCCTTGACGCGGAGATAGCCGCAAGGATTGAGGGAGACAATGCGCTCGATGACAAGATAGCGGCAGAGACGGCTCGTGCCACTGAGAGGGAGAACGAAATCGAGGAGGCACTTTTAGACGAGATTGCTCGTGCTACCGAGAGGGAGAATGAAATCGAGGGTGGCCAGATTGATGCGAGCAAGAACCCGTATACCATGTCTGTGGTAAACGCAAATGGCTTCAATTTAGTTCTACAGACTAAAGATGGCATTGAAGAGAACTTCATCAAGATAAAACTAGACGGAAGTTTCGGAACGATTTAATAAGGTTTGAAATAACATTACGGAAATGATAAACAGACTACAATTCAGGTACAACGAAGGTATTTTCAATACACGTGAAGAGGCTATTGAATATATCTATAGTGAGATTAAGAGGGCAGAACAAGGTTTGGCTGCAAATGACAAGTCCTTTGGTTTCTCTCTTCTCGCCGAACCTACAATTCTTAGGTATAAGAATGAAAAAGACGAAACGAATCCGCATGTGATTTTGGCTATTGGTTCGAATACAAATCCAGGTGTAGAGACAGGGCATGGCCAATATGCTGACAACAGGTTTTGTATCATAGACACCAACAAGACCGAGTCCGAGATTGAGGAAATCAAGGAAGAACTTGAGAAAGCCATCAAGAGCCTTACAATTTTAACACAAGACAGCAGTTCGTTGAAACTTTTTAGCGAAGTCACAGAAGAAGGAACTGTTATAAGTGGTGATGTTTCCGTTGCATCGTCCCATATATTCGATGACGTGCGTCGTCCAAATATCATCATGAATACCGAAAACGGATTGTTCGCATATGTTGACATGGACTTCGATGATGAGGATAAACTAATCTTTACCGTTAACGGGGTTACAAAAGAATGGAATGTCACCAACAACTACATAGTGAACGGTTACTATGGAAGAAAGGACGAGTCACTTCACTTGCTGAGGAAGGACGGTGTCGACATTGTCATTCCATTAGAAGCCTTGATAGATGAGTGGGGCGTTGAGGGAGAAGCGTCAAAGACCCCGATTGTCCTCACTAGGGAGGAGATTGGTTACGGTGACTCAAACCACAATCACACCGAGCCTTGGCAAGATGTCTTGAAGGCTGACATTAGGTTAGCTGACATGCGCCATAACATCCTTAAAAAGTCAAATGACGGGAGATACCTCTATGTTGATGGCATGGCCGACAACATAACGTATTTCAAGGACGGAAAAGAGATAACGGTCGCAGAAGCCCTTAACAAACTGACAAAAGGTTTGTCAAGTGACTCTGCAAACATACTCTATGAGAAGAGCGACGGTTACTTCGCAACTGCTTCATTAAAGTATGACGCCCATTCAAATACGCTTACTTTCACTGCGTCTAACGTAACTGGTGGTACAACCACTGAGACCATGAAACTTAATGTGGTCGAACTTTTCAAGAGCGTTTACTATGACAGCGTGACAGAGGAACTTGTAATCCTCTATGTTGATGGCGGCGGTGACGTTAAAGAGGTTCGCGTCCCAATTGGCCAGATGATGAAAGACTGGGAGTGGGACATCGTGAACGATGGTCACAATGTCAAGTTACACAAAGAGCGTGTAATAGCAGGAAGTGACAAGGTTTCCGCTGATGTTGATATTTTCGTCGGAAACGACAATATCCTTGAGGACTTTAACCACCAACTTCTAGTTAGGGGTACTGCTAGCAACATCAAGTATGGCGACGAATCCAATGTTAAGGTTGAACTTGACAAACTAATTGCATTAGGTGAGGATTTGGACAACCGCCTTGATGAGACAAGTGGCAAGGTCGAGACACTTCGAAGTGATTTGGACGCCGAGATTGCACGTTCTACCCAAGAGGACGGTAGGATAAGCGATAAACTTGACGCAGAAATATCTCGCTCGAAAGACAAGGACATTGAACACACGAATGCCATCAATGAGATAAAGCAAACGATTGGGGACGGTTTCACGACCGACGGCCATGAGACCGTTACATACAAGTTCAACGAACTTGGTAGGAAGGTTGAGACCGTATCGGCAAAAACAGACAATGCCATTGCAAACATTTCAGTACTGACCGCTGGACTTGCTGCGGAAACGGCTCGTGCCACAAACGCAGAAAAAGAGATTGAGGACAAAATTGGCGATGGCTTCTCGATAAGGAATACCGTAAGGGATGAAATAGATAGGGAGAAGTCCGCTAGGGAACAAGCCGATGCCGACCTTAGTAAGAGAATCGACGACATTGTCATCGGAGAGATGGTTTCAGAGGTTATCAATAGAGACCATTCTATCAATGTTGACAACACGGATAGGTCCAAACCAGTCATCAAGGTTAATTTGAGCGAGGAATTGATAAGCGGAAAACCAAACATCATCAAACTTAATAACGACGGTTTATATGCTGGCGTTGACCTTGAATACAGTTTTGATGAAGATACTGGCGCAAACTCTCTATTCTTCACCACAACGAATGGAACGAAAAAAATTGAGTTGAAGACCAACTCCGTTGTCGACAAAATCTATTATGACCCAACTAGGGAGGCCATTATCGTAGAATATACGGTGAACGGAAAGAGAATGCCCGATGTTGTAATCCCTGTTGCAGATTTAATTTCGGAATGGAGGGTCTCTGAAAGCACAAATGGTGCCATCAAACTTACATTAGAGCGAGTAAGCAGCGGTTCTACACCAGGAGGAAAGGACGTCCTTTCTGCTGAGGTTATCGTATCTGAACATGATGACAATATGCTTGTCAATGACGGCGGAAGCTTGTACGTATCTGATGCCCAAGTCAAGGCAAACAAGGCCAATATCGACACGCTGACTGAGAAAGTTAACGTTCTTGAGGGAGATGTTGATGCATTAGAGGATGGATTGCGAGTCGAGACATCTGCGAGGATTGAATCATATAATGCTATCTTGGCATCGATTGAGAACGAGAAGGCTGCGAGAGAGAATGCAGACGCATCTTTGCAAACGGCCTTGGATGCCGAGATTACGCGCTCGACACAAGAGGATAATAGGCTTAGCACTAAACTCGACAACGAGATAAGCCGCTCAACAAGCATTGATGCTTCCCTACAACAGCAAATAACGGATGAAGCGTCCACCGCTCGTGCGGCAGAGAGTACCCTTAGGGAAGGTCTTACGAGAGAGGTTTCGGCTCGCGAAGTCGGCGACAACAATTTGCAAGGCCAGATTACGAATGAAATTAATAGGGCAACAAATGCTGAAACCGTCATCAGTGATAAACTGAACGAGGAAATCCAAGCAAGGAGGGATGCTGACAATGAGATATGGGCATCAATTAGGCCAATAGAATTCAATGACACCACAACCGTCCATATTGAGCGTGTTAGGAACGAGGGAAAGAATCCAGATGATGTAACGGCTAAGGTCATAGTATCAACGTCAGACAAGAATATCATTGCAGCAAATGACAATCTTGGTGGCGTATACGCTACTGCGGATTTGGAGTATGTTGAAGCAACAAATACACTTATCCTCAAAGGTACTGACGGAATGGTCCTTTCAACACAGAAACTAGGTCCTGGGTCAATAATTGACAACATCTATTATGATGCCCATGAGAAAGACTTAGTCATAGAATACCATAGTGCCGACGGTATTGCACACTCGTTGAACTTCCCAGTCGCAGATTTGTTCAATGAATGGGATGTTAAGAATCCAAGCGAGGGAAGTGCCATTGAACTACATAAGGAGTCGAACACTGGTGAAACGGGAACAGTAGATTACATTTGGGGTCGTGTATTATTGACAGGAGCAGTAACTCGCCCAGATGGAACAATAGACTATGGCGACAATTTGATTAAGATAGTCAACAATGGCCTCTACGTCAGTGGCTCTGCTATTACCGAAGTACAAGAGGTGTCCGAATGCACCAAATCTGAATTGAAGGCCGTCGAAAAGGCTGTACTTGGAAGTGAAGTCGGCTCTTGCGGAGACGGATATGTCTATAGTCCATATGCATTTGGCTGCTACATAAAAGATGCTACGTCAATGTACGACGCAGACAAGATTCTCGATACGTACATATGTTCCGCACATTCTCGCATAGATGATGTCGAAGTAAGGGTATCTTGTGTTGAGGATGGCCTTTCAATCACACAGAAGAATGTATTGGGCTTTACGGTTCCAGAGTGTGGGAAAAACAACGACGGAACCGACTACACATACCCAAGTCACAATAACTCTTGCATCATAAGCGCAGCAACCTCTATGGATGAGGCTGATGTCCTTTTGGATGAGGCAGTATGCCAACTCAAGGAGGATGTCAAGTGTAATTCCGATGAGATTAACAGCGTTGAAAATGTACTAGGTGTTGTTGGAAACTGTGATTCGGAAATAGCATATCCAGTTACAGAAGGATGTTTGCTGAATGCCGCCACGTCGTTTGCCGATGCTGATGCGTTGCTGGAGAAGGCAATCTGTGAACTTGATATTCAGACGATTAAAGCGAAGAACACGGTCACAAGTGATGCCACCATTAGCGAAGAAGGTGGGGAAGACGTGCTTTCGGTAGATGTTAGGCTGTCACACGGTAACGACATCGGAAAATGGCAGAGTGACGAGGAATTGACGATTAAGGAAATAAATTTAGATTCCACCGAGTTCACGGACACAAACGTTCTGAGAGTGATTGATGTGGTTGAATCCGAAAGCGTCGCGGTTGACTCGAACTACAATGGCTTGTACCTTAGCAATGTATGGGATTGTGGCGAGTATACCGAAAACGGGGTTGGAACGCCATACGAAAAGTATAAAATAGATGACTCCGAAGAGGCTGAGAAGTTCTTCGAGAGAAGTTTTAACAACTTCGCTAGAAATGGCGTCTCTAATACTTAACGAGACCAAAAACTAATAACCTCTATAATAGAATGAGCAGCCAAGCCAATGGCTGCTCATTTGTTACGATAAATGTCATTATTTACCGCTAAAGAACATAAAAACATATTCAACGGAATATTTATTAGAAAACACATTTATAACATGAAGAATCAAGTAATATCATTAACGGAGCAAGACCTTCAGTTTATCGTTGAAGATGCCGTAAAGAACTATCTAATAAGTGAGGGGATAGATGAAATATCACTTGGTGGCCTAAGTGCCCTTGGCAGCAAGTTCGGTAATAGCATGTCTAGAATGGGTAGAACCGCCATCGACTCAACTGGAAGAGCAGTAAACAACCTAGGCAGTAGGATAAATACTATGGGTCAGAGAGTCGGCAACGCTTATAGGAATGCAAAGGACAGCGCAAGACAAACATATAACAGCGCAAAGGAAACATATCAAGTTGGTGCAATAAACCAAGAGGCACAGAAGGCAGTAAACAATGCTAAAATGGCTTTGGAAAAGTTACAGCAACTTAACCAACAATTGATGAGTATGGGCCAAGCCACAGTTTTAAACAAGAATACCGCCCCAATGGTACAAAATCTCTTGAACAATTTGTCTAGGATTGGTGGTGGCTTCCAAGGCAGAAGAACCATGCAGACACGTTAACCAAACAAAGTCCTAAAGAAACCTTTAGCCTTAGATGCGTTCTCAGTCAGTTTAAATGAGGATGCATCTTTTGTTATGGTAATCCCTAAGCCATATTTCTCATTCAACTCATTGGCAATCCTCATGAACTCCCTCCCATGGTGTCCGTTGTCCTTGATTCCGTTCCATGCGATATAGTAGTGAATCATCTCATGGACCATTAACTCCATGAAATCTTTCTCATCAAAGTCATAGCAATCAGAGAAAAGTATGGTCTGCCACTTAATAGGGTGTTTACCCTTTTTATCCTTGTTCCACTCAAACTTAGCCAATACCTTCGTCTTATTCATTAAACCAAACTTTGGCATCGGAAGCTCTTGGTTGAAGTACTCTGCATTGCATTTCCAAAACATCTCTGGCATTGTATTGTAATCTGCTATCATAATAAACTTAACGCTTTATTTTTTTAATGTCATCTCTTGTGAAACCTTCCTTTGGTAAGACTTGTGTCTTTCATGTCAGTTATTATCATAAGCAAATATACGAAAAAAAAATATGCCAACCAAATAAGTTAGCATATTTTAACAATTGTTTCTGAGTTATTGCTTTTTTTTATTAGAATATGTGTTAACAGTTAATCACCCTTAGACATAACAAGTCCACATTTAGGACAACCATGTCCATGAAGATGGTCGTATGGTTTTTGCCAGAACTCACCATGTTTCGGACATATTACTTTTACCTTTTCTTCCATCTTTGTGTATTTGGTGTCGGCATATATATATTTGTCGCCATATATTTCTCTTGCCCTTCGTATGAACTCCTCATTGGTCTTTTCTTCTGCTCGCATTTCAATAGCACATTTTGGGCATTTTTGCCCTAACAAATGTTTACTTGGGGTCTGAAAGAATTCACCGTGTTTCGGACATATTATACAAACCTTTTCATGCATTTTGCTATATATGACTTTTGAATAGTCATACTTATCACCATGCTTTTTCCTAAACATTGATACTATTTCGTTAGTGTTTAAACCCCTTCCACTGCACTTTGGGCAGCCTTGACCCAAAAGATGGTTCATAGGCGTCATCCAAAACGTACCATGGTCAAAACATAGTATTGGCAGTTTGGTTTCTGAATTTATATATTTGGTTTTATCATAGATATATTTGTTGTTGTGAATCTTTGACGCCCTTTCAACAAATTCATTACCATTACTTCTAAAAGTATCACCTCTTTTCTCGTTAGCACATTTAGGACACGAATTACCTCTAACATGCGCTTGTGGGGTTTGAAGGAATTCACCGTGTTTCGGACATATTATACAAACCTTTGTAGTTGAATTTGTATATTCAACCTTGGAATAATCATACTTGTTACCATGACGATTTATTGATTTTTCTATAAATTTTTCTTTTTTGTTCATAAAAAATTGGATATAATCTTATTTTTTCCCTATTTTATGATAAAGTTCTTCTAATGCGGATTCACCTAATTTTAAAAAATTATTTAATCTGTAAACAGGTTCTATATGGCTATATTCAATCGATGTAATTTTCATCACATTAGTGTCACGAGAATTCTTCTGTACAAACCTGTCACCAAGTTTAAATTTACTTTCCATAAAAATATGTCTGTTATTTATTGTTTGTAGGTTTTTTCCATTTAAATACTAATGTTCCACAGTCATATATACGATTTATGCCGCATTCTTCCATTATCATTTTTTCTGTTTTATTTTTATCAAAACCTTTTTTTACTAATTCTGATTTTCTGTATTTGAAACGGTTTTCTCTATGTTTGTCTATAATATAATAATAGTTAGGCAATGACTTTCTATGTAAACTGAAACCTAGCGTTTTGTATAGATTCCCAACGCTCCATCTATAATCACAATATGATGTTATTAGTTTAGGGTCATATTTTCTTATGAAATACTTAAATAATCTACTTGCGCCACCGACAACATTAAAATATGGTTTATTGCAAAATCTTAAAAGTTCATATTCGCCATCGTTGTTTTTCTTACTCCCTAAATTTATTCTAGTTTTGCCAAAGCACATAATAGATACAAGTTTATCGTCGTAGTATAATCCTATATTTATTGGAGAAATTACATTTCCTTGAATATGTGATGCTTTTAGCATTTCTTCTTTTTCTCTTTGTTTTACGTTTTTTATGGTACAATTTCTAGCATATATTTTATTTGGGGTTTTCATGAAGACATTGCATAGCATGCTTTTAACTATTTCTTTTTTTTCTTTCCATTCATCTTCAAATATGTGTATTAGTCTAATATTCTTTTTTTCGCATATTTCTGTTTTTTCAAGATGATAATTTTTATCTTTAAATTGGTTTGAATGCCAATATAATCCATTATATTCTATTCCAATATTGTATGTTG
>Ga0247608_10007282_pt1 | contig 11375 bp, 9 predicted proteins | sample 176DNAGHGlowgp2_FD_193490 | JGI IMG/M metagenome (GOLD analysis project Ga0247608, IMG submission 193490) | Sheep rumen microbial communities from Palmerston North, Manawatu-Wanganui, New Zealand - 1766 DNA GHGlow gp2 | ecosystem: Host-associated > Mammals > Digestive system > Stomach > Rumen ... | reverse complement strand
TTACCATTCATTTTTTTGAATAATTGCCACTCTAAAATACAATCATTTAATCCAGTATGTACTTCTTGTATATTATCTATTCCATATATTCTACAAAGATTATCCTTCGTAATGTTGCCTTCTGAAAATCTACTTGAAATTATGTCATGTTTAAAATTATAAAATTTTAATTTATCAAAACCTTTTATCTTTTTTCTTTTCAAATAATTCTTCATGAATTTTTCATCTATGTTGCCATATATTAAAATCGTTCTATTCTCTAATTCAAATTCATTAATAATTTTATCAAATTCCTCTTGTGTTAGTGACATTTTATCTTTAAGCATTTTAGGAGTTATTCCATTTATATCAGTAGTATATACATAATCCGATAACTCTAAAGGCAGGAAACGGTTATATGTTTTTTTATCATCTGGTTTATATATAGAAATTGATAATAAATCATCTCTTAGTGATGATAACCCATTTGTTTCTACATCTAAAACAACATAATCTTTAGCATTAATTTTATTTGGCATATTATTTCCTCCTTTCTTAACTTTAAACATTATATCACAAATGTTATTATTACGCCACTTTGCTTGAATTTTGTTAGTGATATATGTCGCATGGACACTGGTACACATCTTCTAAAACGCTTGAAATAAAAGACTTTTAAGCTCTAAAAATGTTTCTAGATACCTTTTAGATACCCTCACGGAAGGTATTTAAGAAGGTATCAAAAAAATAATTGGTATAAAAAAAGCCCTTGATTTAATGGCTTTACGCGTTTTTATCGCAACAGTTCTTATATTTCTTTCCACTGCCACATGAAGTCAAACCTCTAGTATTTATCGTATTATTTGTATTTATAATATTATTGGTATTTCAATACTTTTAGGACTAGGTAACATTCATATTATCTGTATTATTTGTACTAATTTATACTATAAATATTTATTCTCCGTGGACAAATCGTGGACATTGTCCACATCCGTTCACTAGGATTATTTTACTATATTTAATATAAAAAACAAATGTATAAAAATATTACTTATTATTATATTTATAATTTAATCCTTCAAAAACTAGTTCGAATGTCTCAAAATTAAAATCTTTTTTATTATAATTAAACGACTTTAAGAACTCTTTATTATTTTTAAATGATTTATATAATATTTTTTTCTCATCATTATTTAATTCAATTTTATAGAGTAGATTTGATAGATAAATAATTAAATTCTTATTAAGTTTTGCTTTATCCTCAGACTTTTCTTTTGAGAAATATGATTCAAAATCTTTTTCTGTATAATTAGGTTGCAAACCTAAAATAGGGTTAACTAATAATTGAGTTGAGGAAGACATCAAATTCACATATGCTCCTAAAGAAAATTGTTGCTGTTCTGTCATTCTTTCATAATCTAAACCAAAATTAGAAATATCAGTACATGCTTTTTTTAATTTTTTACATTCATCTTGAATTCTACTTATACGTTCATTAAGTTCTACAATAGCTAACTTGTAAGATTTTATATCTCTTTCACTAATTGTAGCAAATATATTTTCAAGAGTTTTTTTATCTGAAATGTTTTTCCATGTAATAGCCCCTGTAAGAATTACAGTTACTCCTGCAATAGTCCAGCCAATTGGTCCAGCAAGTCCTAGTATAATATTCCCAGCAGCCATTCCTCCTCCTCCTGCAGCAATAGCTCCACCACCAAGCCATGCAAGTGCAGCATTAGTAGCTGCAGCACCACTTAACGTCGAAATTGCTGTACCAGTTGATGCTACTCCAAAAGTAGTTGCAATCCCCATTGCTACAGTTGGTCCTAGTGTTATAACAGCTACACCTGTTCCAACTCCAGTCGCACAATTTCCGGTAGTAGATATTTTGGCTTTTTTGTAATCATTTTCAATCTTTTCAACTTGTTTACTCCAACTTAATCTTATATTTTTTATTTTTTCGTATTCTATTTTTTCTTTGTTAGGAATATTTCTAATTTTATCAAAAGTATCCTGAATTCTATTTAATGTTTCATATAATTCATTTGTATTAGTTCCAAGATTCTCTATTTTAACATTAGTTTCAGCAACAGCTAATTGTGCATTATTTCTAGCAATTTCTAATTTAGATTTACTTTTTCCCATTTATATTTCCTCCTTTAAAATATAAATCAATGTCCTCTTTATTTTTTATAATGTTTTTCTCAGGTACGTTTCTTTTTCTTGCTAATACAATACTCTTATCAAATGCTTCTTTGTACATTTTACTATTTTTTAGTTCATCTATAAAAGTTAATAAGTCTTTATCATCATATATTTGAGATAATTCATTTAATCCTTCTATATAATAATTGCATATGCTTTTATTTTTTAATAAAATATTTTTATTGCCTTCTAATTTATTTATTTTATTATTATTATTATTTAATTCACCCAACACGGATATTGTAAATCTTCCAAGTCCTATAATATTTACTCTGATAATGAATTTTTCTATGTTAAAAGAACCTTTTCCATAAATACAACCACTTATAAAAGCATCACTTAAATCAATTATACAAAAAGTGCCATGTGCAACTGTGAGCATCCTTTTAACATCCTGACTGCTAAACGGATTACATTCTTTCCAAACAGTGTTTATTTTTATATTATCTTTTTCTGTTTTAGAATAATATTTCATTAGACGACGAATTGAATATATGAATCTTACTATTAATTCATTAATTAAAACAGGTATTATTTGAGTTGTTTGAAATCTTAAATCATATCTTTCTTCAAATATTTTCATAGCTAATTCATTAATAGATTTATCAAAATTTGAAACAGGAATATTAAATTTGTTTTTTAAAACAATTATATCATTTGTCCAAGTCATAAAAGGACTAGGAATTCCCATTCCTCTGCCTTTACTTGATGATGAACCTGAAACATCTGATAATAAATGTCCTATCCAGTTTATAAAACCACAATATATTTTACTAATTATAGTATTTCCTTGTAATTCGAATGAACTGTCTGAATTTTTTAATGTTATTAATTGTCCATTTGAAACAAAGCTAGATGTTTTTTCGAATGTGTTTGGACCAAATTGGTTTAATATTGAAAAGAATAATCCTAATATAGTTGGATTATGTCCTAATGATTTAAAATGATGATTACTAGGTGTTATATTAGTTAATTCCTTAAAAATGTCTCCTCCAACAGATTGGTCATAAGGAATTTTAAACTTGTCTTCTAAATATTTAATTGCTTTAGATAATGAATCTTTATCTCCTTTATATCCACACATCTTTGAAAAATCTATTATTTTATTCGCATACCATTTGTCAGTCATTTTATTTATTGGTGAGTTTTTAGGGTCACCTACTAAAAAAACATCTATAATACCACATAAAACACCAGAACAAACAGAAAGTATGTAATCTGTTTTATCACAATTTGGTTTAACTTTTTCTATTGATTCTATAGTTTCATTTAATTTGCTTTCAATTAATTCTAGTTCTTTTGTTGAATCTATTAGTTCATCCGAAATTGAATCAGGAAACTTTATTTCAGTTTCTGAGACTTCTAACTCCAAAAATAGTGTATCTTTCTTCATAATCTCACCCATACTTTAATAACTTTCTTGTACTTTATTATATAATACTCTTAATAAAAATGAAAGATTGTTCTAATACAAATTAGAATAATCTTTCTCGATGTCTGCAATTTTATATTTACGTGGACAAATTGTGGTCATGTGGACATTTTTGTCCACATTTTTTGTTTTTTGATATTTTTTATATTTTTCAAAAGTGCTATTTTTCTGTGTTTTATGCGTTTTTACCGCAGCAATTTTTATACTTCTTACCACTTCCACATGGGCATGGGTCGTTTCTTCCCACCTTTGGTGTATCTCTTCTTACAGTTCTGTCTACATCTGGATTTTCAATTGCTGATTGACCACCATCAACACTGTTAATTGATGCTAGAGCTGCTTTAGTAATTTTTGCTGTTTCAGTTCTTCTTAAATCTTTTTGTTCTCTTAAATTCATAAGAAGTTTAACAACATCAATTTTAATTGCTTCAATCATTTCATCAAACATTTCTGTACCTGTCATTCTATATTGAATAACTGGATCTTTTTGTCCCCAACCTTGAAGACCAATTCCTTTTCTAAGTTCATCCATTGCGTCTATATGGTCCATCCATTTTTGGTCAACAACTTTTAACATAACAACTCTTTCAATTTCACGAAGTTGTTCTGCTGGAATTTCTTTTTCTTTTTCGTTATATTTTTGATGAGCTGTTTCTTTTAATTTTTCTATAATATAGTTTGTATCATCTGAATGATTTTTTAATTCTTCATTCATATTTAATCCAAATGTATTGAAAATTTCAAGTGATAGAGCTTCTGTATTTAATTTTAAATTTCCTTTATCATCTTGCTCATTATATGTTTCAACTGTAGCCTCTGCAACCCAATCAATATAATTTGATATTACATTATTTAAATCCATTCCATCTAAAACTTGTTTTCTTTGAGAATAAATTTCTTGTCTTTGAACATTCATAACATCATCATATTTTAAAGTATTTTTACGAATTGAGAAGTTTCTACCTTCAACTTTCTTTTGAGCATTTTCAACTGCTTTAGAAATAACCCCAACTTGAATTGGAAGATTTTCATCAACATTAAGTGCTGAATATACCTTTGTAACTCTATCTCCTCCAAATATTTTCATTAAGTTATCTTCCAAACTTATATAGAATTTAGAATTACCTGGGTCTCCTTGACGTCCTGAACGTCCACGTAATTGGTTATCTATACGACGAGATTCATGACGCTCTGTTCCTATTATTTTTAAACCACCAGCTTCAATTACCTTTTGCTTTTCATCTTTGATTTGCTCTTCATATTTTGCCTCAAGCTTTTTAAATTGTTCTCTTGCTCTTAAAATGTCTTGATCATCTGTTTCATAATATGTGTTAGATTCTTCAATTAAGTTTTCAGGTACTTTGTTTTCTTTCATTTCTTGTTTTGCTAAAAATTCGCTATTTCCACCAAGCATAATATCAGTACCACGTCCTGCCATGTTTGTTGCTATTGTAACAGCTCCATATTTACCTGCTTGAGCAATTATTTCAGCTTCTTGTTCATGATATTTAGCATTTAAAACTGTATGCTTAATTCCTGCTTCTTTAAGTTTTTTGCTAAGTAATTCTGATTTTTCTACAGATACAGTACCTATTAGTATTGGTTGTCCTTTACTATGTGCTTCTTTAACAGAATTTACTATTGCATTAAACTTAGCTCTTTCATTTTTGTAAATAACATCATGTTCATCTTTTCTAATTACTGGTTTATTTGTAGGAATAGCTATAACATCCAAATTATAAATTTCTTCAAATTCGCTTTCTTCTGTCATAGCAGTACCGGTCATTCCAGAAAGTTTTCCATACATTCTGAAGAAGTTTTGGAAAGTAATTGTAGCAAGTGTTTTTGATTCATCTGCTATCTTTACTTTTTCTTTTGCTTCTAGTGCTTGATGTAAACCATCATTATATCTTCTTCCATACATAATACGACCAGTAAATTCATCTACTATTAGTACTTGTCCATCTTTTACGATATAATCAATATCTTTTTTCATAACTCCATGTGCATGTAATGCTTTATTTACATGGTGAACAAGAGTTGAATTTTCTATATCGTTGAAATTGTCAAGACCGAATTCACGCTCTGCTTTTTCTATACCTTTTTGTGTAAGTGATGCAGATTTTGCTTTTAAATCAACTATATAATCATATTTTTCATTATCTTCTTGTTGGTCATAATTTTTAATATCTTCTTCTACTATAACCTTTGCTTCAAGTTTTCTAACAAAACTATCAGCTCTTTTATATAAATCTGATGATGAATTACTGCTTCCTGAAATAATTAAAGGCGTTCTAGCTTCATCAATTAGGATACTATCTATTTCGTCCACTATAGCATAATGAAGACTTCTTTGTACTAATTGATTATTATATATAACCATATTATCTCTTAAATAATCAAAACCAAACTCATTGTTTGTACCATAAGTAACATCAGAGTTATATGCATCTTGCTTTTGTTTTGGACTTTGTCCTGCTACAACCAAACCTACTGAAAGGCCTAAAAATTTATAAAGTTTACCCATCCATTCACTATCACGTTTAGCTAGGTAATCATTAACTGTAACAACATGAACACCTTTTCCTTCTAATGCATTTAAATATACTGGTAGTGTTGCAACTAAAGTTTTTCCTTCACCTGTTTTCATTTCTGCAATTCTACCTTGATGTAAAATAATACCACCTATTAATTGCACATCAAAATGTCTTAACCCTAATGTTCTTTTTGATGCTTCTCTAACAACTGCAAATGCCTCTGGTAAAATATCATTTAAAGTTTTGCCATTTGCTAATTGCTCCTTAAAATAAGGAGTTTTTGCAGTTAATTCTTTGTCTGAAAGCTTGCTCATTTCTTCTTCTAAAGAATTAATCTTTTCTACAATTGGCATAACTTTTTTAACTTCTTTTTCACTGTATGTTTTGAATAATTTCATTTTTAAATTCATCCTTTCTCGTAAAACTCTTAACAAAGTAACTATACTCTACTTTTGAGCTCAATTATACTTATTTAATATAACACTAAAATGGAAATTTATCAAGTTTTTTTGTAATATTTGTGAAAAAAAGCACATAAATTTTTATAGCTTTGATAATAATTAAAATTCTTAAATCAATTATTTTTTAATTTGAGGTAAGAGGGTAGGAAGTTTGAAAATAGAAGTCTGACTTCCTACTTCATACATCCTACCTCATACCTTATATTTCAGAAAGGAGTTTCTCATGTTTCTTAATTTTAAAATAAATGGAAAGAAATTTTTAAGATATTTATTCATCTTAATGTTAATAATTATTATAATTATTTTTTTTACAGGATTTTATAATATATTCTTTAAAAAGATAGAAAACTATGAAAATAATTCTTTGGCCTTAAGTGATACAATAAATACTGATAAAATATTTGAAATTTCTCCACAAAACTATACAAACATTTTAAAATCAGTTACTGAAAATGTAGATAATTATATTGGTTGTAAAGTGCATTTTACGGGATATGTATATAGATTATTGGATTTTAGTCCTATACAATTTGTATTAGCTAGAGATATGATTGTAAGCGAAAATCCATTACAAAGCTTGGTTGTGGGTTTTTTATGTGAATTTAAAAATGCTGAAGAATTTAAAGATGGTGAATGGGTTGATGTAACAGGTACTATTCAAAAGAGCAATTATTATGGAGAAATAGCTATAATTGAAGTAACAAATATTTTTAAATGTGATGAGCCTGAGAATAAGTATGTTTCTGTTCCAGATGATACATATGTTCCAACAGATTCTTTATTGTAATAGTTGTTTTGAATTAATCAAATAATTTTTAGAAATACTAAAAAAATATATTAGAGGTAAGATATTGAAAGTCTAAAGTAACTAAACTTAAGATTAAAATCCGACATCCAGCCTCTTACCTCATACCTCATTCTAAAATTGGAGTGCTTTTTTTACTTTATCTATTCTTTTATTGTTTCTTGCCTCCATTTGGTTGTGAATTCTTTCTGCTGATTCAAATGCCATATGAAATTGTTCTGCAATATCAATCGCTTGTTGAGCAAATTTTGCGTCAATTTTTTCTTCTTGTTCTTTAAATCTTGAATCAATCTTTGCATCAATTTTTTCTTCTTGCTCTTTAAATCTTGCATCCATTCTTTCTTCCATTGCCTTTAAGTCATCTTTGGTTGCAAAGTTCTTTAAATCGTCCTTGGTTGCAAAGTTCTTTAAATCGTCCTTGGTTGCAAAGTTCTTTAAATCGTCTTTTTTTACACAACTTTTTAATTCTTCATTAATTTTAAATAATTGTTCAAGAATTAGTTCTTCCATCTTTTTGGTCATAATACTTTCACCTCTCTTTCCTAAAAAGTAACTGAATAATAATTCTTTTATGATTTAAATAATATTGAAAAAAGTATTATAAAAAACATAACTAAAATGTTATAAAGAAAAAATAATAAATGTAAAAATATTATACAATTATTTTTTATAGAAGTCAAGCAAAGATTTTACAATTCCGTTATCTAAAAAATTTGAAAAAATATTTTTTAATATTATCAAAATAATTGGTCCAACAAACATACCAATTACACCTAAAAATTTAAAACCTGTATACATAGCTATTATTGTAAAGATAGGATGAATTCCAATATTGCCACTTACAATTTTTGGTTCTAAAAATTGCCTTACTAAACTAATTATAATCCATAAAACAATGATTAGTATACCTAGTTTTAAATCTCCATTCAAACTTGAAAATACACCCCACGGTATCATTATGGTTCCAGTTCCCAAAATAGGTAAAGCATCTACAAACCCAATAGCAATTGCTATAATTAAAGGAAAACCAACATTTAATCCCATAAAATGATAAATATATAGTCCAATTAAACATATAAAAAAAGATATAAATATTAATGTAAATTGAGCTTTTAGGTATCCTCCCAATATTTTCATTATTTCTCTAATATGTCTCGTTATTTTTTTCATCCAAGCTTCTGGCAAGTGATGTTCTAATTCGTCCAACATATATATTTTATCTGTACAAAAAAAGTACAATGCCAAAACTGAAACTCCAATATAAATAGCAATAGTTGGTAATTTTGTTATTCCAGAAATTAATTTAGTAAAAAATCCTTGCAAGTATTCTGAAAACATTTCTAATAAAGCAAAAGCATTATCTCTCATTATATTTAATACATTTTCAGGAAGGCTTATTTTCCCATCATTAAATTTTGATAGTAAATTTTGAACAATACTGTTTGCTTTTTCATAATAATAATTAAAATTTGATAATATATTAGAAGATTCTGAAATAACTGTTATTATCCCCCATACAAATATCCCTATAATAATTCCAAATGTTATAATAAAAACTATAATTGAGCTTACTTTCCTGGTTAATTTAAATCTATTCATTATTTTTTTTATTAATGGTTCAATCAATAAATATATAAAAAATGCAATAATAAATGGTAAATAAAAATAGATAAGTTTTATAGATATCCATATTCCTAAAATAGATATTGTAATAATCACTACTTTTTTAAAAAAACTTGTCCAATATGTAAGTTCTTTTGACATATGATCGTCCTTTCTTGCTTTCTTAATCATTCATATCAAATATTTTAACCAAATTAATTGTTTTATATACTTTAATTGAGGTTAGAGGTCAGATGTTGGAGATTGGAAGTTAGATATTTAGCTTCTTACCTCTTATCTCCTAACTCTCACCTCTCACCTCATTAAGCACACCTGCCAAATACTTCATGCTATTCAAAGCTTGATCTAATGTATTTCCTGTAGCTCCTACTTCAATTATACAGGCTGCTTTTCCTAAATGCTGATTATATCTAGAATTTCTTACTATCATAGGTTTAAATAGTCCTGAATACATTTCATTTGCTTTTTCTTGTACCTTAACTGCAAATTTTAAATTATTATCCCAATTAGGATGAATAAGTCCTCCTCCATTTGTTCCCATTACAAACATCACTTGAGCACAATAATCATCTCCTATTTTAACCAAAGGTGCATAAGATTCTTTGCTTCCTATAGCATCTCTATGCAAATCTATTATAATATCTGAATTAAAACTGTTTAATTCACTTTGAACAGTAGTTAAAGATCTGCTATATGAACCTGTATAAGCTGGATAATCATGATAAGCTTTATTGTGATTAACATTAAATCCAAATCCTTTTAAGTAATTTTCAAGTTCATCTCCTACTCTTGCAACAGAATAGTTTAAATCTGTAGTTCTATATGACCCTGTTTGCTCATAAAAGTATTTTTCACTTTGTGTATAGCTTTCACATGTATGTGTGTGAAATATTAAAACATTATTGGCATTAATGTTTAAACTCTCATAGTTTAAAATATCATCTGTTAATTCAAAATCTGTTTCATTTTTTATTTTGACTCCATTATAATCTCTATTATAAATGTCTGCCAATGGATTAACTGTTACTACCTCTGTAGTGACATTAGTACCGGTTCTTTTTGTCATCCTCTGTTTTGGTAACATCAGAACCGGTTCTTTTGTCATCCTCTGTTTTGGTGACATCTGGACCGGTTCTCTTTGTCACCTTCAGCAACTTTTGTATCATCTTGTCCATCAATATTTTCGATATCTTCTAACGAAAACACATTTGAACCAATATTTAGAATAGATTTAATATCAAATAAATCATTGTTTTTTGATGCTATTTTCTTTTTTTCATCACTTGTAGAATCGGTTTCTTTTGAAATATTTTTTATAATATTACTTTGCCTTTCAATTCCAGTTTTTACAAAATTTATTGAATCAAAATTGTACGATGTATCTAATAAATTTTTTGTTCTAAAATTTTTTAAGATAAAATTAGAAAAGACATATATTAAAATTAAGATAATTCCAATTTTAATTATGTCTTTTAGCTTAATTATTGTAACATTGAACATATATCTTACTCCCTATATAAATATATATTCAATAATTTGATAAATATGATAAAAATAGAATAAAATGACCACTACACTGCTCTACTGATTAGCAAAGCAACATGCTTGTTACACCATAAGAAGCGCTCCGCGGATTAACCGCGGAGCGCAATGTGAAAAGAGATATTTGCACTTAATCAGTGCAGTCCTCGTCAGCCGTGTCACCTGCTGTATCACCTGCTGTATCAGTAGCAGTCGTTTCAGTGACTTTCTTGCCACGTCCACGCTTTGCCGGCTTTGCCGGCTCTTCAAGCTGTGCCTCTGCATCTGCTTCTTCATCGTCAATCTCAGAAAACGTCACATCTATGACGTCATCAGGCCACAACTTCTCATTAATGAGAATTGTTGCCAGTGCAGCAAACACCGGTGGTGCAAGTTCCTTGGCCACTTTAATAGAAACCTCTACAAACTTATTAGCCATTTCATTTAATCTTTCCTTGTCTTTCACTCCTTTATAAAGGAACACAAGAAGTCCTGCCACACCAATACAAATCGCGATCTTCTTTGCATTTTCATCGTCAATGCCGAGTTTGTCCAAAATTACGTCCTTCGCAATGCCCATATATGTTTGAGCCTTAATGAAGATTCCATTGCTGGAATCCGCAATTTTAGAAGACCATTCGGGCTGTTCCGTCATCGCATATGCAATTATGATCGAGATTGCCGTTGGCAAAACCTGCTCTGCCCGTTTCTCCCAGCTCGGATTTTTTTCAGCTAATTCTTCCGCTTTCGCAGTTGCCTCTTTGAAATCTTCTGTATTCTTGGAAGTAAACAGGGTTTTAGACAACCCG
>Ga0247608_10007281_pt1 | contig 11375 bp, 8 predicted proteins | sample 176DNAGHGlowgp2_FD_193490 | JGI IMG/M metagenome (GOLD analysis project Ga0247608, IMG submission 193490) | Sheep rumen microbial communities from Palmerston North, Manawatu-Wanganui, New Zealand - 1766 DNA GHGlow gp2 | ecosystem: Host-associated > Mammals > Digestive system > Stomach > Rumen ... | reverse complement strand
TTAACAGAAAAACAGGCTTATGCTTCCATCGACTGGGTAACGATTTTCCTGTTTGCAGGCATGATGCCTGTATCCTCTGCAATGGATAAAACCGGCGCAGGTAAGGTTATCGCAGAATGGGCAGTAGGTATCATGGGCGGTTCCCCGTCCCCGATGGTAGTTACCATCGTATTGTTCATCCTGTCCTGCGGCCTGACCCAGTTCATGTCCAATACCGCGTCCGCAGCGCTGCTGTGCCCGATCGGTATTGCGATCTCCAAATCCCTGGGCGCTTCCCCGCACGCTGTACTGATGGCTATTGCGGTTGCAGCATCCTGCGCATTCGCAACTCCGGTAGGTACGCCTCCGAACACCCTGGTATTAGGACCTGGTAAATTCACGTTTATGGACTACGTAAAATGCGGTACCGGCCTGGTAATCGTATGCTTCATCGTATCCGTAATCCTGATTCCTATGTTCTGGCCTTTCTTCCCCGGCTGATAATTCAGGTTGAGGAGAATTACAAAGTTGCGTGATAAGGCAGTGTAGCACGCAACTTTCCAGCATTAAAAATAGAATCCCGTACAATGAATATTGCGCGGGATTTTATTTTTTTTGATTATCCGATTATTGGTCGAAAAAATATGAAATAAAGACTTGCCAACTCTGATGAAATGAGCTATAATAATCAAGTAAATTGCCATTGCGGCAATGTAACGGAGTGGTACTCAAGCTGGCTGAAGAGGACGGTTTGCTAAATCGTTAGGGGTCGCAAGGCTCGCCCGAGTTCGAATCTCGGCCACTCCGCCATTTTATTGGAAGACAAGCATTCGGAAGATAATTCCGGATGCTTATTTTTTTGTGTAGTTGGGCTGCTGTGTAATTTATATATTAAATAAAGTTATGGAAGACTTTATAATTTGATAATTTACTGTTCGTAATGATCATCAGATTCTATGAATATCCAGGTTTGTAAGTGTTTGAGTATTGCTGCAGAAAAGAAAGAATATCTGCATGAAACGTCAGGCTGTGTTATAATTTTAAAAGGGAAATATAAACATCGATCCATTTTGATTTTGTGTTGTGATTGTAGTAATCGCGTATAAGTTAAAAAGATATGAAAAAAATGGAGGAAATATAATGGCGCATACAGCATTTAAAGATATTTCTAACAGATATTCTTCAAGACGCAGCGTCGTATACGGAAAAAATGGTATGGTGTGCACTTCACAGACGCTGGCGGCACAAGCTGGCTTGGATGTACTGAAAAAAGGCGGTAATGCAATTGATGCCGCCATTGCCACTGCGATCAGCCTTACCGTGCTGGAACCGCCCAGCAATGGCATCGGCAGCGATCTTTTTGCGCTTGTATGGTATCGCGGTAAACTATACGGATTAAACGGTAGCGGTCCGGCTCCTTTGGCATTAACAAGAGAAGCCGTTTTGAAAAAACTGGAAATTGATGCTCCATCCGTTTTTAGACACAGCGGCAAGAAGGGCTTCATTGAAGATCTTGCCGGATCCCAGATGCCGGAAAAAGGATGGGAAACGGTAACCGTTCCTGGAGCTCCTGCCTCCTGGAAGGCATTACATGATAAATTTGGAAATTCAGACTTTGCAGAACTTTTTGATCCGGCTATCCGGTATGCAGAAGAAGGGTTTCCTCTGCAGCCAGTTTGCAGTTATCTTTGGAGCAAGAACAAACAAAAGCTGGAATCGCTGAAATCAAACGAATTATTCAAGCCATTGCTGGATACATTTTTTAATAATAAAGAGTTTGCCCCAGGCAAGCTTATACAATTACCAGACATGGCAAAAACGCTCCGTCAGTTGGCGGAAAGCGGGTGCGACAGTTTTTATAAAGGGGATATTGCCCGGGAAATCATAGCCTATTCCCGGCAGACAGGAGGTTATCTTACAGAAGAGGATCTGCTGTCCTATCAGCCGGAATGGGTAGATCCGATTCGTTTGAATTACCGCGGATATGAAGTTTGCGAGATTCCGCCTAATGGACATGGGCTGGTTGTGCTTATGACGCTGAACATATTAAAAAATCTTTCGCTTTCCGGTAAAAACGATCCGGAGACGGTGCATAAGCAGATTGAAGCCATGAAAATCGGTTACACAGACGGAAAGACGTATATTGCCGATCCGCGCTATATGAAAGCAGATATCAGTTGCTTCCTGAATGAAGAGTACGGAAGGAAAAGAGCGGAAGAAATTGGAGAGGAAGCTATCCTGCCAAGACCGGTGGAACTGGATTGCGGCGGCACCGTGTATCTCTGTACTGCAGACAGTGAAGGAAATATGGTTTCCCTGATCCAGAGTCACTTCCAAAATTTTGGTTCCAAACTGTGTGTTCCAGGGACAGGGATATTGCTTAATAACAGAGCCAACAATTTCAGCCTTGACCCGGATCATGACAATTGCCTTGCGCCCGGCAAGAAACCGTATCATACAATTATTCCAGGCTTTTTGATGAAAGAAGGGGAAGCCGTCGGACCTTTTGGCGTAATGGGCGCATTTATGCAGCCGCAGGGACAGGTCCAGGTAGTGAACAACCTGGTAGATTTTTCCCTGAATCCGCAGGAGTCTCTGGACGCTCCGCGCTGGCAGTGGGTCGGTGGCAAGACCGTGGAAGTGGAAAGCACATTGGATGATCGGATTATTGAAGATTTGGAGAAGCGCGGGCATATTGTAAAAGTAATGGAAGAATTTACATCTTTTGGAAGAGGGCAGATCATAGTGCGGCAGCCTGACGGAATTTATGCAGCGGCTACCGAGCCGCGGGCCGACGGAGTTGTTGCCGCCTGGTAAGAAAGTGTGATATAATAAAATGATAATAATCAAAATAATGTTGGGATGAAAAACAGGAGATCAAGATGTTTATAGATAAAGCAAGAATCTATGTAGAGGCGGGAAACGGCGGCGATGGCATGAGCAGTTTCCGTCGGGAGAAGTTCGTGGAAAAAGGCGGACCTAACGGCGGGAATGGCGGGCGCGGTGGGAATGTGATCCTGCGTGCTGACAACAACCTGAATACCCTGATCGATTTTCGCTATAAAAGGAAGTTTGTAGCAAAACGGGGTGAAAACGGCGGGATATCTAATATGACCGGTCATCGCGGGGAAGATATTATCATCCGGGTCCCTCCGGGAACCGTTGTAAGAGATGACGAAACCAACATCATGATAGCCGACCTGACGGAAGACGGGCAGGAGTTTGTCGCGGCCAAAGGCGGGCGCGGCGGAAAAGGGAACGCCTGTTATGCGACAAGTACGAAACGCACGCCGACCTTTGCGGAAAAAGGCGAACCGGGAACGAAAGGATGGCTGCGGCTGGAGCTGAAACTGCTGGCGGATGTGGGTCTGGTAGGTTATCCCAGCGTGGGAAAATCCAGTATCATTTCCCGTGTCAGCGCAGCCCGTCCGGAAATTGCGGCGTATCATTTTACGACGCTGACGCCGGTACTGGGCGTAGTACGCCTGAGCGATGAACAGAGCTTTGTGCTGGCAGATATCCCGGGACTCATTGAAGGCGCGGCTGAAGGTGTCGGCCTGGGGCATGATTTCCTCCGGCATATTGAGAGGACAAAAGTGTTGCTGCACGTAGTTGACGTTTCGGGCTGTGAAGGCAGAGACCCCATTGACGATTTTGAGAAGATCAACCACGAATTGGAAGCCTACAGTTCCAAACTGGCGGGACGGATGCAGCTGGTAGTCGCGAATAAGATGGATCTGCCGGACAGTGCGGAAAATTATGTAAAACTTAAAGAGCATGTGGAACAAAAAGGGTATGGGATCATGCCGGTTTCCGCAGTAACAGGAGAAGGCCTGCAGGAACTGATGTGGAAGGCCTGGGAACTGATCCAGCAGTATGTTCCCGAGCCGGAAGAAGAGGTCGGGGTGATTGACGAAGGCGACCCGGACAGCTTTGAGATCATCCGGGGCGCGGAAGATGCTGATTTTGAAGTAAAGGGCAAAAACATTGAACGGCTGGTAGCCATGACGAATTTTGATAATGAGGAAGCGCTGTATCGTTTCCAGCTTATATGGAAGCGGCTGAAGATAGAAGATGCGTTGCTGGAGGCAGGCATACAGGAAGGACAGACCGTGCGGATACTGGATATGGTGTTCAACTACCAGACAAGCAAATGGTCAGACCGTAAATAGAAGATAAAGAATCCGTGATTCCTGAAATGCTGAAAGCATGAAAATAATAAAGCTGTTTGCCTCAGAGGGGAAGTGTTCAGTATGATTCGTAACCGGAAAGATTTGGCAAAAGTAAAACGGATTGTTGTCAAAGTCGGAACAAGCACCATTACGTATCCCAATTGCAGCCGCAATTTTGCGCGGATGGATCATCTGTGCCGGGAATTGTCCGATCTGCATAACCAGGGGCTGGAAGTGATCCTGGTGACCAGCGGGGCCGTTGCGGTAGGCGTAGAGCGGCTGGGACTGAAGGAAAAACCGCGTACGATACCTGGGAAACAGGCGGCGGCGGCTGTCGGGCAGGGGATTCTGATGAATACCTATGAAAAGCTGTTTGCGGAATACGGCCAGATTGTAGCCCAGGTGTTGCTGACCCGGACAGAAGTGCTGGACCGTCATCGTTATGCCAATTCGCGTAATACATTTATGGAGCTGTTAAAACAGGGCGTCATACCGATCGTCAATGAAAATGACGTAGTGGCCCTGGACGATCTGAAGATCGGAGATAACGATAACATGTCGGCGCTTGTGGCGGGTATTGTGGATGCTGATCTGGATATCATCCTGAGTGATGTGGACGGATTGTATACAGCGAACCCCTCTACGCATCCGGATGCGAAGCTGGTGCCTGAGGTAAAAGAGATCACGCCGGCTGTCGAAGCCAGCGCCGGAGCAGCCGGGACAGGCTTTGCTACTGGCGGAATGTTCACTAAGATCCAGGCGGCGAAAGCGGCGACCAGTTCCGGTATCAGCCTGATTATTGCATCCGGGACAGAACCGAATGCTATCACCCGCATTTTGCAGGGGGAACAGCTGGGAACGCTTTTTGTTTCCAGAGAGAACCGGTTGCAGTTTCGTAAACGCTGGCTGGCGTTTGGTTCCCGGATCGAAGGTTCGCTGCAGGTGGACGCGGGATGCGCCAAAGCGATTCGCCGACCGGGGGGCAGCAGTATTTTGCCTGCCGGGATCCTGGAAGTTTCCGGTGATTTCGAAGCCGGTCACACGGTCAGCGTAAAAGATACGGACGGCAATGAACTGGCAAGAGGATTATGCCATTATTCATCGCAGGAACTGGAAAAGATCAAAGGACATAAAAGCAGTGAGATAGAAGGTATTTTAGGCGAGAAGACATATGATGAAGTGATTCATCGGGATGATCTGGTGATTTTATAAAGAAATCGGTGTGTGCGGAAGGCAGTGATTCCGTAAGAAGGGAAAAGAAGGTGCAGAAATGACGATACGGGAGCAGGCGCAGGAAGCGGCACGGGCTGCAGTAAAACTGGCGGCCGTTTCTTCTGTGGTAAAAAATAAAGCGCTGGAATCAATGGCCGAAGCGTTGCTGGCTGCGCAGGATGAAATTCTGGCAGCGAATGCGGAAGATATTTCGGCAGGAAAAGCAAAACAGATGAAAGAGTCCCTGATAGACCGGCTGCTGCTGACTCCTGCCAGAGTGGCGGATATGGCGGACGGATTGCGACAGGTTGCTTCGCTGCGGGACCCGGTAGGTGAGATCATCGGCGGCAGCACGTTGCCGAACGGGCTGACTGTAACAAAGATCCGCGTGCCCTTAGGGGTGATCGGCATTATTTATGAAGCGCGGCCCAATGTAACGGCGGACGCTATCGGCCTGTGTATGAAAAGCGGCAACGCTGTGATCCTGAAAGGCGGAAGCGAGGCCATCCGCTCTAATACAAAAATTGCAGAAGTGTTAAAGAACGCGGCGGAAGCGGCAGGAATCCCCAAAGGAAGCATTCAGTTCATCACCAGTACGGACCATGCCGCAGTGCAGGAACTGATCAGCCTGAACGGGTTAGTCGATGTAGTGATCCCCCGTGGCAGCGGCCGTCTGATCCAGGCAGTTGTAGGCAATGCCAGCGTGCCGGTCATTGAAACCGGTGTGGGCGTGTGCCATACTTTTGTGGATGAAGACGCGGACTTTGCTATGGCGGAGAGGATTATTATCAATGCCAAGACCCAGCGCCCTTCGGTTTGCAACGCCATGGAAACATTGCTGGTGCACAGGGCAGCTGTACGGGAGTTTCTTCCCGCTATATTACAGGCGCTGAAAGAACACGGCGTACAGGTAATAGGGGATGAGACGGTCTGCGCGTCAGACCCGGATGCGGTTGCCGCAACGGAAGAAGACTGGGCGACCGAATACGGGGATCTGCGGCTGTCTGTAAAAATTGTAGACAGCGTAGACGATGCCATAGAACATATTGCTGCATATGGTACGAAACACAGCGAATGCATTGTAACGCGGAATTTTGCCCATGCCCGTCAGTTCCAGCAGATGGTGGACGCAGCTTGCGTGTATGTCAACGCATCTACGCGTTTTACCGACGGATTCCAGTTCGGTTTCGGCGCGGAGATCGGGATCAGCACACAGAAGCTGCACGCCCGCGGGCCGATGGCATTGCCTGAATTGACTACTTACAAATATCTGATCAGCGGCGACGGACAGGTTAGGCCATGATACCAATAAATCTTGAGAAACAGAAAAATATCCGGGACCTTGGGGGAACGGAAACCATAGATGGAAGACGGATCAGACGGAACAAGCTGATCCGGAGCGGACGGCTGAGCGAACTGACTTCTTCGGACGCCGCTTATCTGTTAGGTTCCTGCAGGCTGCGTACTGTCATTGATCTGCGGAGCGGGAAAGAAAGCGAAGAACGCCCGGATCCCCAATGGGGGATCGTGGAGTATTCCCGGCTCCCCATGTTAAGCGACGATCAGTTGGGCTTTGGTACGTTTCAGGCGCCCGGGGTGGAAAATAAGACCATGAATGTGCTGGACACCCTGATTAGCCTGACCAGCGGGCCCAACTATTCTCCCAAGCAGTATCTGATGGATGTTTACCGTAAATTCATCACGACTAAGCAGGCGCAAAGTACGACGCGCCGTTTTTTTGAGATTCTGCTTTCCCAGCGGGACGGCGCGCTGTTGTATCATTGTAATGGCGGCAAGGACCGGACAGGGATCATGACCGTGTTTCTTCTGACATCGTTGCGGGTTGCCAGAGAGATCATCGTAGAAGATTATATGGAATCCAATCGGATCATCATGCCCTGGCTGGAGTGGAAACTGCAGACAGTGCCGGAAAAATATCAGACCTGGCATGCGCAGTCTGTGCTGAAGATGATGTACCTGGCAGACGAAGACTGCCTGCAGGCCGCGTATGATGAAATGACCAGGCTGGGCGGAACACCGGAAGGATATTTGAAAAATGTCATCGGCATTACGGATATGACGATGGACGAGATCCGGAACCGCTTGCTGTTGTAATCGGTGTTTCCTAAGAAAAATTGAACTCCTTAACATAAAATTGCCATATTTTATTGATACACTATGACTGTAAAAAAGACCGGTATACCTGAAAAGATGTAAAGATAAAGAATAGCGGTACGGGAGTGTGGCCATCATGTTGAAGTTTATTAAGAACAATCTGTATGCCCTTATATTTTTAGCGGTTTTACTGGGCGCCTGCTTTGGGGGTTATAAATATTACCAGAGCCAGAAAGCGACAAAAACGGCAACCATAAAAACTGCCTCTGTGGAATACGGGAACCTGCAGAAAAGCGTTTCCGCTACCGGCAGCCTCAGCGCGCTGGATAATGTGGATATCAGCTCTAAGATCACCGGTCGTATCGTGGAAGTGTTTGTGGCGGAGAACGATCATGTAAGCGCCGGGCAATTGCTGCTGCGTCTTGACGATACATCCCTGAAAGCGACGGAAGTACAGCGTAAGGCCACGCTGGATGAAGCGGAACTGACGCTGAACCGCTACGCGCAGCTGCTTCGGCAGGGTGCGATCGCGCAGCAGACTTATGATACTGCGCTGATGAATTATAAAGTGGCTAAAGCGGCCCATGAACAGGCTGTATCCAATACAAATGATACTTATATCTATTCACCGATCGACGGGTATGTTATCGGCAAGCCCACTCCGGTAGGCCAGACCATCAGTTCCGGTATCAGTTCGCCCCAGGTCATCATGTCCATTGCCAATCTGGACAAGATGCAGATCGAAACGCTGGTGGATGAATCGGATATCGGGCAGATCAAGGTTGGGCAGAAAGTTGAATTCACGGTAGACTCCTATTCCGACGAAACGTTTGATGGTACAGTGCGGTTGATTTCCCGCAGCGCTACCACGACGAACAACGTTATTTATTATAAAGTGTATGTAGATGTTGCAAACTCGCAGAACAAACTGTTCCCGACCATGACGGCACGGGCGAACATCATCATCAGCGAAGCGGGCAATGTGCTGATGATTCCGCAGAACTGCCTGTTCTATGACGGCGGCCGGGCGTATGTGAAGAAATATGATGCAAATACCAAACAGGAAACCGAAGTCGACGTAGAAGTCGGTATGAGCGGCGACGAACGGGTCGCCGTAAAGAGCGACCAGTTGCGTCAGGGCGACAAACTGGTAGTAAAAACACTGAAGGCAAAACAGACCAATATGATGCGCGGACCGCGTCTCTAACCTGAAACAGCAGTCGGCTGAATGGGATTACTGGGCCGTTGGGAAAACGGACACGCGGCATTGCAGGAAATGAGGGATGGACATGGCGAACGTCATTGTATTGGAAGATATTGTAAAACAGTTTGTGATGGGGGATACCATCCTCCAGGCGCTGGACCATGTGAACTTCAGCGTGGAAGAAGGGGACTTTATCGCTATCATGGGGCCTTCCGGCAGCGGCAAGTCCACGATGATGAATATACTGGGCTGTCTGGATCGTCCCACATCGGGAAAGTACTATCTGGATGGAAAAGAAGTGGCGGGGCTGAGTGATGATGAATTGGCCCACACACGGAACGCAAAGATCGGGTTTGTGTTCCAGAATTTTAACCTGCTGTCCAAGATCACGGCGCAACAGAACGTAGCGCTTCCCCTTGTGTATGCGGGAGTGCCGGAGGACGAACGGATGGAGCGCGCAAAAATTGCGCTGCAGAAGGTTGGACTGGGCGACCGGATGGATCACAAGCCCAATGAAATGTCCGGCGGCCAGCGGCAGCGCGTGGCTATTGCGCGGGCTCTCATCAATAACCCGGCTATCGTTATGGCGGACGAACCGACAGGCAATCTGGATACAAAATCCAGTTATGAGATCATGGATATTTTCAAAAAGCTGAACGCTATGGGAAAGACGGTCGTCATGGTAACGCACGAACCGGATATCGGACAGCAGACAAAGCGGATCCTTGTCATGCGCGACGGCCACCTGAACAGTGATGAAAGGCTGGTACACGATTATGTTCAATGAGTCGATCAAAATGGCGATTGACGGCATGGTCTCCAACAAGCTGCGTACCCTGCTGACCCTGCTGGGCATCATCATCGGCGTAGGCGCCGTCATTGCCATGGTCAGCCTGGGCTTTGGGGTAAAAGAACAGATCAAGGATAATATTTCCCGACTGGGCAGCAACCTGCTGATCGTCCAGTCCGGCGGCCGTACGGCTACCGGCGCCCGGATCCAGGCAGGAAGCGGCGCCCGGCTGACGTATGACGATGCCAAAGCCATTGAAAAGAATGTAGACGGAATCAAATACGTGGCGCCCATCGTGTCCCGGGGCTACCAGCTGGTCGTAGGAAACCAGAACTGGACGACGAACGTTACCGGGAGCACGCCCAACCTGATCGATATCCGGGATTATTCCATCGCGGATGGACGGAATATGACCGAACACGATATGTCCGGCAAAGACCGCGTCTGCGTCATCGGTAAGACCATCGTGGACAACCTGTTCCCGGAAGGGGATCCTGTTGGGAAAACGATCCGTATCAACCTGGCGCCGTTTAAAGTGGTCGGCGTGCTGGGAAGCAAAGGCCAGTCTTCCAACGGACAGGACCAGGACGATGTGGTGTTCATCCCCCTGACTACGGCCCAGAACCGTATGATGGGTATCACCCATGTGAACAGTATTACCATCCAGGCGGAAAATGAAAACGTGATCAATGATGTACAGGCGGAAGTGGAGAACCTGCTGCGCCAGCGCCATAAGATCAAAGGGTCGGAAGACGACGACTTCTCTGTAAACAACCTGGCGGCCCTGATGGATACCATGATGAGTACGGCCAATACCATTACCATGCTGCTGGGATGTATCGCAGCCATCAGCCTGCTGGTAGGAGGCATCGGCATCATGAACATCATGCTGGTTTCCGTAACGGAACGTACCCGTGAGATCGGCATCCGGAAAGCGCTGGGAGCTACCTATAATAATATACTGCTGCAGTTCCTCATCGAGTCCGCGGTCATTGGCATCATCGGCGGGTTCCTGGGCGTGGTGCTGGGCATCGGCGCATCCTATGCTATCAGTACTTTTGCGGAATGGAAAACGGTGATTTCCATTCCTATCATCATCATTTCCGTAGTCTTCTCTGTAGGCATCGGCGTCTTCTTCGGCATTTACCCGGCCCGGAAAGCCGCGTTGCTGGATCCCATTGAGGCTCTGCGGTATGAGTAAACAGAGTGTGCTGCAAAAAATGAAACAGTTCATGAAGGCCTTCTCGGAATTTCTGAGGAGGCCTAAAACCGTTTTTGATATAAAGGACAGGGCGAAACTGCTCTTGCTTTTCATTGCAGTTATCGGTATCATTGAAGGAATTATTTGTTATTTACAAAAGTAACAGTAGGTTGGTATAATATAATGTAATTCATAATTCGTAAACAGGAGGCGACGGCATGGAAAGGCTGGCGATCATGGGTGGAAGCTTCGATCCGATCCATATGGGGCATCTGCGCATGGCGTATGCAGTGCAAAAGCAGCTGGTTTTTGACAAGGTCGTATTTTTGCCTTCTTATATTCCGCCCCATAAGCAGAAACGGACGGATTTTGCTTCCTGGGAAGACAGGCTGGCCATGGTCCGTCTGGCCGTACAGGCATATGAAGATTTCACCGTCAGTACGTTGGAATTTGACAGGGGCGGCGTCTCTTACACATACGATACGGTGAATTTTATGCAGGAGTTGTGGCCCGATGCGGAAATTTACCTGATCATCGGGGAAGATTCCCTGACGCAGCTTTACACTTGGCACAAAGTGCTTGACCTGTTGCGTATGGTGCATTTTGTGGCGGCAGAGCGGCCGGGATATGAAGGGGAAGCCGGCGTGGCGCGACTGGCAAAAGCGTATGGGCCCTGGGTGGAAGAGAAGATCATCCATGCGG
>Ga0247608_10007280_pt1 | contig 11376 bp, 8 predicted proteins | sample 176DNAGHGlowgp2_FD_193490 | JGI IMG/M metagenome (GOLD analysis project Ga0247608, IMG submission 193490) | Sheep rumen microbial communities from Palmerston North, Manawatu-Wanganui, New Zealand - 1766 DNA GHGlow gp2 | ecosystem: Host-associated > Mammals > Digestive system > Stomach > Rumen ... | reverse complement strand
AGTTGTAGATGTAAGCTGTGCATAATACTTATCTCCTGCTGTTCAATAACTTATTCAAGACGAGCTTACACTTACACTATTTCATGAGCTATCTGTTACATTATTCTCTAGTTTTAGATAGAGTAAAGTTCTACTAGCATCTGGCTCTCGTTCTTCTATGTCTGGTCATTTTGTAAAGGTTCAAGTTCAAGCATTAGCATAGAACTTTTCTTCTACCTTATCCCGTAATCAAATATCTCAACTTGTCTTATTATAGCATGGTATAAAATCTCTTACTAATGTTGCTCACTCATAAATTTTGAAATAATATAATTTCATCTTAACCTTTTGCTCTACCTGTGAATTATTTGTGTTTACTCAAAATATCCAATCATTATATGAATAGTTTGTTAAACTTGTACTTAACGATGTGCTACTTCAATTTATTGTTATATTTGTTTTTGAAAGAGATATGGTATAATCCGTATCAATAGATGAAGAATAAAAATTGTCACTATATTTTCATCAAACACCATAAGCGATACGATTAGAATTGTGTAGATATAAATTCATACAATCTGATGTGTTATAATTAGAACGAGAACCACATATCATATTCCAAGTTCATGACTGTGTTTGATAGTTAAATTTTATCTCAAATTTGGTATCTGCAGTATGCTTATGTAGTGTATCTATATGTTGAGTTCCACTACTTTGGATATAAGCAACCTCTTGATAATCATCAAAAGGATTATATTCTCCTATATAAGCATTCTTTAGTTCGTGCTGAGGCATCTTTTTTTAATTATTAAATAAATCCTGATACCAATTTCATTCTCTATATCAGATTCTAAATGTTCAAATTCCATACTGAGTATCTGATATCCCATCTATAGTATCATATTGTCCAGAGTATAATGCTTCTTTAGTTGTTAGATGTCAACTTAATGAAGTATGATAATTCTCTGCCATTGAATTTAATTCCGCTATTGTATCAGTTCGTGGATTTCATTCATTAGTCGCCTTAGACACTAAATCTGAATAACTCAACAATGTCCATAAATATACTCCCATTTTCTTATTAGATAGTTAGATAAACTGTAGTCGCATCATAGCTACTTAGAGCATCATACTGAGCCTGTGTTCAAGCCCAGATTTTTGTTAATTGTATTGGAGAGTTAGCATCTACCTCTATTCATCCACTAGGTGCTTGCCATTCATAACCACTTGCTGTCTTAGTTACTACATATCCTGTAGTTGCTGTTCATCATGGAGTAAACTCGCTTACTGTTACTGCTCATTCGTTTCAGTTTACGCTTTGTACTTTTGAGTGGATTCTTATAGCTCATCTTAGTATTGATGCAGATATTGTATGTGGAGTCGCAGTTATTCATGATGCAGCTTCACTTTGACTCATGGCTGTATATGTAGTATCTGTAGCAGAAATTACATTCTCTGCTGAAATCTGTACATTAGAACCTGCTGTATATGTAGGTCAAACTGGTGTAGTTATATCTCAGCTTCATAATATAGAAGTTCAGTTTATTGTCCTTATATTTACTCAGCTTTCTAATTCATCTTGCTTTCAGTCCCATGTATCTTTATCTGTCTGTGTTACAAATTTATTTGTAGTACCTGTATCACTTATATTATCTGCATTTAATGTTACTGCTCATGTTTGTCAGTTTACACTTTGTACAGGTGCATGAGTTTCTACTGCTCATTTTAATACTGAAGCACTTATTGTTCTTGCACTTGTGGCAGTTCAAGTATTAGCCTCTGTTGCAGACATATTTGAATATGTAGTATTACTATCTAATCCATGTCATACGAATTGCCAATAAGTTCAGTCAAATACAAATGTAGTTACTATGTTAGCAGGTCGTACTATACTATCTGTACTTGTAGTAATAGCTGCATTATTATATCTCATAGGATATGCTGTAAAGTTATTTACCTTTAATGTAGAGTTAGCTACTGAACTTGTTACTGATGGTAGAATATGTACTACCTGTCCTTCGTGTAGTTCTTTTATTCATGGGATACTTACTTCTTTCTGAGCCGTAGCAGCTGCTGTAGTAGATTTTCAGAAGTTAGAGGCTGTGCTTACTGTATTGCTTGCTATGCTTATTCCTGTTCCTGCTGTTAGTACATCTTGTTTACTATTTAAATCAGTTTTAGTAGCCAATACAGTCGTATCTGCACTAATAGTCATACCAGAAGCATTGTATGTGAGTCATATTCAAGTTCACGCTATTGGTTCTGCAGCAGTATCTCTTTGAGTAACTGTCCAAGTTCAACCACTTGTTAGTTTATAAACATAAACCTCATCTAATACTGTAGCGGCTGTGCTATGCGAACTTCTGCTTCTATAGTATTGAAACTCTACTTCTGTAGGTGCTGTTTCATCATTTACATAAGCCATAAAAGCAAGTCTAGTCTGACTTCAACTGGCTGGGTTAGAGTTAGAAGACGCTCTACAGTAGACTACTCAATTTTTATTATAAGCTGTAATAAAATCGTTCCAAGTAGATATCCCATATTTAAGAATAACCATATCATCTTGTTTAGCATCTAATGCATTTTGTAAATCTGTCTGGCTTGAAAGAGTTCATGTTATGTTTCACCATTCAGCACTTGTCTGTGTGTTTGAGATTACATTATTAGCATCAATATTAATACCTGTACCTGCTGTATACTTAGTATCTGTAGCAGAAATTGTTTTTCAATCAGAAGCTATCTGAATATTAGTTCAAGCTATTAATGTATTCTGCTTTCAATTAATAGCATTTGTAACAACTCTATTCTCTACAGGGTTTGTACTTGTTGTAGAAAGGCTTCCATCTATTGCTATGCTACCCGCTCAAGAATTCTTCATGTGTCTCCAAGTGGACCCGTCGTAGAAATAGAAATCGTTTACTTCAACATCATCTGTGTCTACAGTTGTACTAGCCTGTCAAATCACATATTGAGTTCCATCTGGTTTGTAATTAGTTCCTCAAGAAGGAGCCACATTAGAAACCGTATAGAAATCTCAAGTATTATAAATGTAAGGAGAAACCTCTGGGTTTGTTACTGGCAATCAAGTGCTAGCATCCCAAAGTGCTAAGAAATGTCATATATGAGAAACATCTTGGATATAATCATATAGAACTTTTCATTGTCTAGCAGATAGAGCATCTATAGTTGATATACTACTGAGGCTATCTTCTACTCTAGGTATAGCTAAGTTAACAGTTTTATTAACATCTGGTACTACTGCGGTTCAATTAACCTTAATAGCCTCAATTTTATTAACCTGTGCTCACTCTTCTACACTATCTATCTTTTCCTGGATTCCATCTGCTATAGAAAATTCCCTCTTCTCCTTAGAGAGGGAACTTCCATCAGCAAAATATTGTTGGCGTGCTGTTGTTGCCATATGTTAATATTATTTAAGATAAAATTGGTGTCCATAAGATGGCAGGTTTACATCCTGATGAAGAAGTACATCACTCCCAGGACGCCGTATATAATCACATATCACCTGTATTAGGTAGCATACCAGGTCAACTCTCACTTCATTTAACTTCAGACCATGTCTTAGTAGATTTGTTATATATTAATTCCAGTGTTGGATAAGAATAGCTACTCCAGTACCATCTATAACACACTTTAAAGTGTATTTCATCTCACTCCTTATATAATACATAAGAGTCTGGAGCCAAACTTCAGTTTGTACCATAACCACCTGCCGCAGCTCTTCAAACTTGAAAGTCCAAGCTGGTTCAATCTAAAAGATAAGCATTTATATATACCGTCATAGTAGATGAACCAGAAGAAGAATAGTCATCATAAACTCGTGGTTTAGCTAATATCATAACATCTTCATCTACATAAGTCATATCAGCTCACAAAAAACTAACAACATCTGATTTACCTAAAGTACTAACCGGTTGTGTCCTTAAAATTGTAGACACAAGATAGTTTCAGCGAGGGTCTCCCTTTTGTATCTGGTCTATATATGTGTGGTAATCTTCTATTGAAGCACTTGCAGGTACGTCTACTCCCTTGTTTATTATAGAAGTTCTTGCTGTCGCTTTAGCTCATTGTAATCTTGTTATCTCACTCGCTATTGTCATCGTTATTATAAGTTAGCAAGTAAAGTTTCTACATCTCCTAGTACATCGTATATAGCATTCTTACTAGGTGCGTGTGTTGTATCTCAGTCCCAAGAACTTCAGAATGGTGTATCATCTATCATAGCTCAGGCTATAGCGTTCCATTGAGTCCCGTCATAAGTCTTTAATTCGTCATTAACTGTATCATATCGAATCATTCATTGTGTAGGATTTGGGAGAGGAAAAGCAGAAACTAACACTTTTGAGTTTAATTCTACTTTCGTCGCATAATCGCTAGCATCAGAAAGTTCTGCTACAGTAGTAGGTACATTTATATTAGCTGTTGCGTTTGTACTTTGATTAGCTGTAAATGTAACAACATTCACATTGTTCCTTTTGATTGTCAACATACCATTATTCACAGTTTGCTGTGTAGGTTTATTATCTAGGTCGTTGTAGTCATTGCTCAAAGCCACAGTTCATAAGTCGGCCGTTTTCGTATAGTCTGCCAAATCTCAAGCAACATCTGTCTTTGTGGCATAATTATTTGAATCTGTCAACTCAGCTACTGTAGTAGGAACTGTAATATTTATTGTTTTATTTTGTGCTGCATTAGCAGAAAAAGTATCAACTGTTGTTGCATTTTTTTGCAATGTTAATACCCCAGTTCAGACTCAATCTGGAGCTAACGTACTAATAGCATTATTTACTATAGCAGTCACATCTCAAGCTGTCTGATATCCAGCATTGTTTGTTAGTTCGGTAATGTTATCTAGTCTTTGCAATGCTGTACTACCTGCAGCAGCTCAACTGCGGATATCATTTAAATCTGGGATTATATTTTGTTTTGTGTTTATAGCATTTGCTATAGCTCTATTTTCTACAGCATTAGTTGAAGTTGTAGAAAGAGCCGAATCAATTCAAATTTGAATAGCTGTATCAGGTATCCTTACCCAATTAGCTCAGTCAAAATAATATTTGTCATTTGTTCAAACATTCTCAGTTTCAACTGCCGTGCTAGGTACTCATTGAGTATAAGTACCTCAGTGTGGTTTATAGTTTGTAGAACCTATGTTAGAAACTACATAATAGTCTCACGCTTTATATGTGTATGGGTCTTCTTGCGGATTTGTGCTAGGTAGTCAAGTGGCTGCATTCCAAGTAGAAAGGAACTTTCAAGTTCAACTCAATGAATTGATTTGGTCTTGTAATTGTCTACCCATATTAGCAGATAAAGCATCAGTAGTTGAAGCACTATCTAAGCTATCAACCACTCATGGGATTGCATCTATCTTAGAAGAGACGTTCGATTTAAGTTTATAAATACGAGCGTCTTTTTCTGTATAAATATTATCCCCATTAAATACTAATCTTCCTTTTGGCATTAATTGTTAGTTAGGGGATAAAACATTACATCATATTAAAATTATCGGCACTAGGATTAGGATTAACTATAATATATTTATAACTTCCTGTCTCAGTTTGGTTTGAAACAACTGTTAACTGTCAAACATTAATTACCTCATTTAAGTCTCAGATTATGTCTGAGTAATTAGAGATTGCTACAAAGCTGTCAGCTGTGATTGCAGAATCAATTACTACAGAAGTGTCTGAATTAGAGAACACTCCAGTACCCATTTTCACAATAGCTGTAGTATAAACAGGAGGCAAAAAGTCAGTGCTTATTTTTCAATTAGCATCTAATGGAGCTACTCAATTAGGTTGTCATTTTTCAGATTGCAATACAAAGTCAGGGGCTGTAGCGTTATTTCATAACGCGATATTTCCATTAACTGTTAAGTTATTTGTTACTGTATTTGTAGTAACCACACTATCAGATTCAACTTGTCAAGTTACAGAAACTCAGTTTCAAGCATCGATAGCTCAATCTACTCTAAGAGTTCAAGCGACATCTACGCTACCTGTAGTTTCTAAGGCGTTTAAATGAGATGAACCTTGAACATTCAAATCATCAACCACAGTTAAATCATCTGACATAGTTACGGCTCAGTTGAATGTCGAAGTTCAGGCTACTGTAGCATTTCAAGTGATTGTTTCGTTTCAGCTAACTGCTAAGTTACCATTAACTGTAGCTCAGTTTAGTGAAGTATTTCAAGTTGTGGTTAAATTATTCAATGTTGTATTTCAACTAACTCATAGATTTGTTGCACTGATGTCTCCAGCCGTCATAGCTCCAGTAAAAGAAGACTGTCAATTCACAGCCAACCATTCAAAAGTTGCATTATCTGAAGTAAGAGAAGTAATATCTCAAGCTGTTGCATTTAAATTCGTTATAGTAGCATCAGTAGAAGTTAACGTAGCTATATTTCAAGAAGTTGCTGTTAAGCTTCAAGTAACAGATAAATCTGAACCTGCAGTCACGTCTCAAGTAAGAGTTGAAGTTCAATTTACAGTCAAGGTATCAGTTGTAACTGAAGTAGCTGTAGCGGTTCATAAATCAGAAGTTGTAGCTGTTAAATTATCTATTGTAGCAGCATCTGCATCAACCGTCTCAGCATTTACCGTCGTTGCATTAACTACAGTTCAAGTAAACTCTCATTCGGCTGTAATACTTCCTGTAAAAGTTACATCTCAATTTACAGTTTCTAATGTTACGCTAGATAAATCTAGCTCCATATTTTCTATAGCATTTTCTAATGCTGACATATCAAGAGAAACTCTATAAACATTTTCTCATTCAATATGTACTTGTACTGGAGAAGTTCAAACAACTTCATAGGCTAACTTTTCGCACTCACCATAAGCACCTCTTGTAGGAACTCTATATACAGTTTGTGTTGTAGTTGAACCAGTGGTTGTATTAGCGACCCTTCCAGTTCATAATCTTTGTCCACCGTTTTGTGGTTTTCTTTGTCTAGGCATTGTCTTGTGAATTTAATAAATTAAATTGTTCCGCCATCCAGATAATCAAATTTGCAAATTCTTCTTTAGGAAGTCATTGCAACATAGGCTGAATGTCGATTTTTAGCTCTTCGATATCATAAGCTGGCATTTCAAGCTCTCCCTCTGTAGGAACTTCTTCGATAACTTCTTCTACAGCTAACTCACCACCTGGAGCGAACATCGCTTCATCTTCTGGAGTCAACATAGAAGCGTCATCATACATAGGGGCCTCTGCCTGTGCCTCAGGGGACACATCAATACCTAGAGCAGCCATTTGTTGTTGTATGGCATCTAATTCGTTCATATGTATAATAACATAATATAAAACGACCAGAGGGCTAATAAGAATACTAACAGTCTGTGTTAGGCTGTAGTTGATATTCTCAATCTGGTCCTGTTGTAAATAATGGTGCGATAAATAACTCAGCTAACCATCATCAGAAAGTTATTATGTCTCACTTTCATCATATTAATTCTATTTTTATTTGTGTTGAATAGTCTTGGTTCTCTCATAAGTTAGTCGTAAGAGGCATAGTAGGAGCTAATTGATATAGACTATCATCTATACAAACTCATCTATTAAATGTTAACATCTCTTCATAACTTCCACACCAAGGAGAAGACTGTTGCAAGTTTTGTATTTCTGCTAAAGCTTCTTCCGTACATTTAGGCTGATATTCTTTCTGACTATCTTGCAGGGTAGAAAGCATACATTCTATATCCCCTTTATCTTTATCTGTTAATTCTTGCTTTGAGAATTTCGCTGTCATTAATCATATCCATTTGTTTCCATCTCCATCAATAGGGAACTCATAAACACGTCATATTCATTTTGAATAAGAGGTTATTCTAAGTTTACTATCGTGAGAATATTCACCTGGTCAGAGAGTAGTTATTAGCCTATTTAACTTTGCTAATTGAAATAATAATGGATGGCTATCTAATCAATTATTTTCATTCTCTATCATATAGGCAGATATATAAGAATGGAATTCGTGGCTATGTTGTTTTAAATCTCATCTAGTATCTTCTCGTCATCTGCTTCTCTGATATAATCAATTCTCTCAAAAATAGATTCATCTATTTACTCATTGCAATAATATTCAAGTGACTATATCTTCTGTCCATACCTTGAACAATGTATCCATCTTGAATATACGAGTCATAGTATTTTTCTTTGGGTCTTTTATTTCGGCCCTCCAATCAATACTAACATTCATATATGGGGCATTAACCGTCTGAAGAAAGATTCTTAATCAACGTTCTGCGTTTCATATAAATACCTCATCTCAATAAGCTAACACCGACAACTTTCAATTTATAAATTCTCAAACATCTTGATATTCTAGCATATATTTTGAAGCGTTATTAGCTATAGAGAGAGCTAAAAGTCTTCTGTCGTTTGACACGAATAACATATCTCAATCATATTCTCCATAAGAATATCTACTCCACAATCATATTGTCTGTGTTTGGTTATATAACGTGAAGAACCTATTATTACTATCAGGGATACCTACTCAAATATGCTCCTTTCAAAAGGCTATAATCATATCTCTATATGAAACTATAGAAGTTTTATCTATTCAAGCGTACATATCATCTTGGATAAATAGCTTGTCATAGCCAGAATAATTGGAGTAATGGACATATCCATTATCTGTTAGGACGAATAGTTTATCAGAAGCTGAGGCTACAGAGATAATCTTCGTAGAAGTTAACCCTGTCTGGTCATATACTTCAGTAATTCCTAGTGAATCACTTGTAGTCCCCTGTGTATCTATATAAATCTTTTGCCCGTCTGTAAATCATACAACATCTCCCCAGTCATCAAAAATGGCATATTTTACATTTCATCATCTTACTTCTCTTTCTCAAGCTTCTCAGGACAAAGTTTTAAATCATTGCCATGGCGCATTAACCATAAGCCTTCAATCCTTTATTCAAGTAATCATCCTCACTTGTCAGGCGAATCCGTCATTTCATCATTGAGCGCTCTCGTAGACTAAAATATATTGTCAGATTCTATATCATTTAACATCCTCTTCTTCACTCGTTCCTTCTGCCACGAATTTCTGAGTGCCAGCTTCTACGCCTATATCAGAAAAATATCATACAGTGGTACCTCATTCATATCTATTTATTTGGATTCAAGGAAGAACACTATCATCATCTCTTTCCCCCTCTTTTATTTCTCAAGGCGTTAAGGAATTTCATTTAACATAATCTGTTATAAATAGTTTAAACGCTCAGCATCATTTCACATCTTTGATATGTCAAAGTTCCCTATTCCAGTCAAAAGGACCAACGCATCAATCAGTTATAGGGGCTTTATGAATTCTGATTTTACTTCTTGCCTTATCTGTTAAAAGAACATAAACTACTCAAGAGCTTTCATCGCATTTGTTTTCTCGTAAATATTGTACATCAACCACATCCCAGTCTCTATGCCCTTCTATAGTAGGGTTACTCCGTTCATCTGCAGTAGTGTAACTTCTTCTAGTCTGAAGAAAGAAGCTTGAATTTCTATTATCTGTTGTATATGGAACGTGGACTACATCGACATTAATCAAATCATAGTATAGATTATTAATGGCTCCAGCAAGTGCCCCGTTCCAATAAAAGTCTGTTTTATCTTGTTGTGCCATGTTTATTGATTAGCAGCATTTAAAGCTCAAGGTACTATGTATTTAACATTGTTATCGAACATAGCCTTTAAATTTTTTAGTTTAGTTTGGAACCTGCTATAGTAGTTAGCCGACATATTAATATCGTTCTCACTTTCTAAAGCATATTCACTTTTCATATATAATCTCAATAATGAAAGGGTATATCTATCTATATCAATATCATCATCTAATGATTTAACTTTCGGGAATCATTTTGAATATATAATTAGAGCATCCGTGACTCAAGAAGGCAATTTAACAGTGAAACCATCTGCTATTTCATTACCATCTTTATTATCATACTGGATAGAATAACTATTAGCGTCCAATACTTCTCTATCTCCATAAAGCTCTTCCATTAATAATCTTCTATATCCAGCACAACAATCTTTAGGGTCTAGGCTACATCATACTTTGCAACCTTTACCAAAAAATCACCATACTTTAGCTATAGGATATTTTGTAGCATGAAAGCCGTCTGTAGGCGAAAACCTTTCTAAAACCTTTCTAGGGTAAAAGTCATAAACCTCCATCGCAAAGCTGGACAAAATATCGTTGAATCTGGATATCTTCGAATCACACCCGGAATCTGTTATGTTAGTTCAGCTATATATATTTTTAACTTTCATTCAGCTTTACTATTTAAAATAAAGAAAATGGGAAGGCTATTAAAAGCCCTCCCATCTTTGAAGACTGTTACTAGTCTAGGATTTCTACATCATCTAATTGACATACTTCACAAGCGTTCAATACACAGCTTCCGAAGTTTTTAATGAATCTGTAAGCTCCTTTGTCAACTCACATCCATACGATTGCGAATTTAACATCTCCAACAATCTTGTTACATTCTCCAAGCTGAGCTCAGATATTGTAAGGATTTTCTGGGATATATCTTAACATAGGAGTTCCTTTAGAAATATATCCATTAATTTTAGCGTTAGCTACAACTTTTCCGTTAGTATCAACTACTGTATATTTAGGCTGGAATACTCCAACTTTATCTTCAGGGATTGTTAACATTACAGAGAAGTCGAAGTCGTTAAGAATAGGTAAGTATTTGAATTTGATTTCAACACCTGCGTATCTGATTCTTGGTAATCCAACATCGATATCGAATTGGCTTCCGTCTAAGAATCCAACATTTCCATAATCTTGGAAGTATCCTTGCATCATGTGAAGTCCTTCCATAGCTTTCTTGTTCATAGCTACAGTTACAGTGTTCTTGTACATTCCAGAAATCATAGCTTTATTAATAACTATGTCTAAGAATGATTGAATTTGATGCCTAGCATTTGTACATTCAGAAGCACTGTCATCGCAACATCCAGACAAATCGAAAGCAATCTTTAATCCATTTTCTTGAGCTTTAGCAAGAGCAGGGAATAATCACATTGTCTCCCATTTATATGTAGAAACTTGGATATTTCTATCATAGAAAGCAGCGTGCAAGAATTCTTTAATAGCTTCAATGTCTCCTTTTCTGAACATAGCATCTACGATAGCTTGGATTCCTCCAGAGATAAGGTAGTCTTTGTTCAAATCACACCAATTGAATTCGTGAGAAATAGAGATAGTTCTGAAGAAAGCAGAATAGTAATCTAATCCTCCCAATTCTACTGGATTATCAATTGTAGTATCACAATTTCTGTCTCTTAAGTAAGCTCCTCTTCTAACTTTGTCTCCAGCTTTAAGGTCTGTAGTTAAGTTATTAGCAAGAGTAATTT
>Ga0247608_10007277_pt1 | contig 11377 bp, 10 predicted proteins | sample 176DNAGHGlowgp2_FD_193490 | JGI IMG/M metagenome (GOLD analysis project Ga0247608, IMG submission 193490) | Sheep rumen microbial communities from Palmerston North, Manawatu-Wanganui, New Zealand - 1766 DNA GHGlow gp2 | ecosystem: Host-associated > Mammals > Digestive system > Stomach > Rumen ... | reverse complement strand
CACGTGAACATCTTTCAATGTCAGCGGCGTGTTGAATGCCAGGGAGGCCAGTACTGCGATCTTACGCGCTGCGTCAATGCCTTCCACATCCGCAGTGGGATCAGACTCGGCATACCCCTTGGCCTGCGCTTCTGCCAGCGCTTTATCATAGGAAAGGCCTGCTTCTGTCATGCGTGTCAGCATGTAATTGGTTGTACCGTTGATGATACCCATGATACTGGAAATTTTATTGGCGGCCAGGCAGGAACGCAGCGGCCGAATGATGGGAATACCGCCGCCTACCGCGCCTTCAAACTGAAAGTCTGCTTTCTTTTCGGCTGCGAGGATAAAAAGAGACTTGCCATAATCAGCCAATACGTCTTTATTCGCAGTCACAACGTGCTTGCCGTGCTGCAATGCTACTTCGATATACTCTTTGGCAGGATGGACGCGTCCAATCAGTTCTACCACAATATCAATTTCCGGATCATTAATAATATCGTCCAGATTATCCGTATAGCCAATATTGTATTTTTTAATTTCAGGTTTCAGTTTACTTTTATCCCGAACCAAAACCGTTTTAATTTCTATTGCGCAGCCGGCTTTTTTGGCAATATCTTCTTTGTTTTCGTTCAGGACGATTATGACGCCGCCTCCAACGGTTCCACATCCTAACAGACCGATTTTAACTGTTTTTTCCATAATGCTTTCTCCCCCGCAACTCATTAATAAATAAAATTATGGAAGACTCTTCTTCCGGACTGGCTGAAAAATTTTAATATAGTAAGACATCAAAACAAAATAGTATGTCAGACCTGTCCCAGTACTTCAAGCCGTTTTACCCCGTCGATCATGCGCAGTTTATCCAGCAGCGCCTCCAGGTCCACCGTCATATTTTTCGTTTCGATCGAAATGGTGGTATTTGCAACCCCCTGCAACGGGATTCCCTGATTGATTGTCATGATGCTTCCTGAATCGGTAGCGATGGAATTCAGTACGCGCGACAGTACGCCCGATTTATGTTCCAGCAACAGGGAAAGCGTAATGATTTTATCTCTGCTGGCTTCATAGAACGGGAATACATAATCCTTATATTTGTAATATGCGCTCCGGCTCAGTCCCATCCGGTCCACGGCTTCGTTTATGGTTTTCACTTCGCCGCGTTTCAGGATCTCTTTCACTTTAATGGTCTTCTTAATGGCTTCCGGTAAAATATCTTCTTTTACAAGATAAAACGAAGTTTTTTCATAACCGGACTTACTTGCTGCTTCATTCAAATCAACAACTTTTGTACGTGCCATTTTCTGCTCCTTATCTGACATAAATTGTAATACCTGCCGAATCATTTACCATTTTCATAAATTGAATCAATTGCTTTCCAAACTATTTTTTATCGTCCAGATGCCCGGCCTTAATCTTGCTTTCTGTTCCGTTCATTAAACGCCCGATATTCTCTTTATGACGTATAATGACGAACAGGCAGGCTAATGTACCGAATACTGCATAGGGCACCGGGTAATTGAGATACCAGCCTGTTGCAGCAGCAACGGCTGCGGCAATGATTGATCCTAATGAAACGTAACGCGTAATCAATACGATGACGGCCCAGACCCCAAAACCTGCAGCCGCGCCCCAGGGCAGCATATACAGAAACAGCCCGAGACCGGTAGCTACCCCTTTTCCGCCCTTAAAGCCAAGGAAAAGAGAATAATTATGGCCCAGCAGAGCCCCCAGCGCGGTGATTGCTACAATAGCCGGATCAGCGGCCATGAATCGGGACATAATCATTAATGCGGCAATTCCTTTTAGCATATCCCCTATCAACACGGCTGCCGCTGTTTTGGGCCCAACTGTTCGGAACACATTGGTCGTTCCGATATTTCCGCTTCCGTACTTGCGGATATCTATGCCGTGAAACGCCTGTACCAGCCACAATCCGCAGGGAATGGAACCGAATAGATATCCCAGCAGAAAACCTCCGATACCTGAAAGAAAATTCATTCCGAAAGACTCCTTAATGTTACGACTTTATTCTTCCTCTTCATTTTTGGCCCGTATAATCATCTGAATCGGAGTTCCTTCAAACCCGAAGGATTCGCGTAGTTTATTTTCCAGATAACGCTGATATGAAAAGTGCATGATTTCCGGGTTGTTCACAAACAGAACAAAGGTTGGCGGCTTAATCTTGACCTGTGTAACAAAGTAAATTTTAAGCTGGCGTCCTTTATCTGTGGGAGGCGGATTGACTGCGCAGGCATCTTCGATAATCTGATTGATGACGGAAGTGGAAATGCGCATGGCGTTTTGCTCCGCCACATATTTGATAACTTCCGGCAGCCGGTGGATCCGCTGCATGGTTACCGCAGAAACATATACAATGGGCGCGTATTGCAGGAATACCATTTCTTTACGTAATTCTTCTGTATAACGAAGCGTTGAACTGGTATCTTTTTTGTACAGATCCCATTTATTTACGACAAGGACGATTCCCTTTCCGGCTTCATGAGCATAGCCGACAATTTTTTTATCCTGTTCGGTCACGCCTTCCACTGCATCGATGACCATCAGTACGACGTCAGAGCGGTCGACGGCGCGTAATGAACGAACGATACTGTACTTTTCTATGAGTTCTTCAATCTTGCCTTTACGCCGCATCCCGGCAGTATCAATAAAAAGGTAACGCTGCCCGTCTTTTACTACAGGCGTATCAATTGCGTCACGCGTCGTACCGGCCTGGTCGCTGACGATGGATCGTTCTTCCCCTACCAGCGCGTTAAAGATCGAAGATTTTCCCACATTGGGGCGGCCGATAAGCGCCACTTTGATTTCATCTTCGTCATCATCGTTTAACTGGGGAACAGTCTGCTGCACTTTATCCATCAGAGAATCAAGCATATCGCCCAGCCCCAGATGATTGGCGGCGGAAATTGGGATCGGCTCGCCCAGCCCCAGATTGTAAAATTCAAAAATTTCCATTTCCTGTTTAAAGGAATCGGCTTTATTAATAGCGAGGACGATAGGTTTCTTGGACTTTCGCAGTAATTTTGCAACTTCAGAATCTTCATCCGTAATACCGGTACGGGCATCGCAGACAAATAAAATTACATCGGCTTCCCGGATGGCGATCTGCGCCTGTTCGCGAATGGAGACCGCAATCTTGTCTGTGTTAGCAATCTCAATACCACCGGTGTCAATAATTACAAATTCCCGGTCCAGCCATTCTGAAGTGGCATAAAGACGATCCCGGGTCACCCCGGGGGTGTCTTCTACAATAGATATACGCTCGTTGGCAAGAACGTTGAACAGCGTTGACTTACCAACGTTAGGTCTTCCTACAATAGCAACAATGGGTTTTGCCATAATCAATCATCCTCAAACTTTCTAAAGAACCAGTATGCTCCGATTCTTTTGTAAATTTGTTAATAAATTCATTACTGAAATCTCATGTATTTCAGTGATCGATTCCTTCCCGAATGGGAATATTTTGCAATGTAAAATAATGTTTTACTTCCTGCATATCCGTGACAAGATCCGCTGCTTTAATTAATTCAGCGGGCGCCTCGCGTCCTGTGCAGACAACTTCAACATGATTCCGGTTTGTATTCAGAAAATCTACGACTTCGTGTGTATCGATCAGATTTTTTGCCATTGCCAGATTGATTTCATCCAGAATCAGAACATCTGCTTCCTGTGATAATAAAATTCTTTTTCCTTCTTCCCAGGCTTCCTGCGCCATTTTTATATCAATTGGATCCGGGTTCCGAAAATTTACGAAGCTGTCCCGTCCCATCTGCCTGATGGTAAAGCCCGGAATGTAATGATATGCTTTTGCTTCTCCGTAAGTCGCGTCGCCTTTCATGAAACAGATCATAGTAACTTTTGCGCCATGACCTGCTGCGCGCATTGCAAGCCCCAATGCGGCAGAAGTTTTGCCTTTACCGGTACCGGTGTAAACATGAAGCATGCCAAAATTTTTCATACTCAGTCTCCTGCTTTAAAATTGCTGTGTATATTCCGTGTTATTACCTGCCGTCGGGAAGTGTCTTTCCGGAACAGAATTTCTGTCTGTCGTTGCATTATGGGAAACCGGCTGCGCCAACAGCAGGTTGTATAATTCAACGGCTCCTTTAGCGATTTTTACAGTTCTTCCGCTCCGACGGACAAATTCCTCCAGCGGCATATCGTCAAGAAACAGATTATCCTGATTTAAAACAACAGCCGGCAGGATAACAGGCCTGTCTTCCGGAAGCTGCGCCAGGATATCTTTACCTGTCAGTAATCCGGTCACATTAATCGAGTGGCCGAAAAAATCATTAATGACAGGAAGGATCTGGTTATCCGCATGATATTTTCTGTTAAATTCTTCTATGGCAGGCTGTAATAAATTACCTGCCGAAAAGCCTACCGGAATAACATAATTTGTCGTTTCCGGTTTTATGTAATCTCTGTGACGGGAGGCTGCCCTTTCCCATTCTGCGAGAAAATTCTGCGTCAGACCTATGCCGTTCTCTAATTGCGGGAACCCATCATACCAGGCAACGGGAGGCATCTTTCTTTCTGCAAGCACGTAGAACTCATCTCCCAGGTAAATAAAAGACCGGCCTAACCGGCGGCGACATTCTTCCTGCCATTTCGTCACGGTTTCCACAACTTTTGCTGCGGTATCTCTGGTAAAAAGCTGCAGATCGGGCAAGCCGGTTTTATTCTTTGTGATGCCGACTGGAACAACTGCCATATCTTCCACAAAATCCGATAACGCGACCAGATCCCGGTATGATTTCTCCAGCACATCCCCGTCATTCCAGCCGGGACAGCAAACAATCTGCGCATGAATGTGGATGCCTGCTTCAAATAAACGACGCAGTTTGTCCATAATCTCTCCGGAATGTTTATTCTTCATCATGGCCTGTCGCACTTTCGGGTCCGTTGCATGTATCGATACATATAACGGGGACATATGGTTGCGAATAATGCGGGCAAAATCGTCTTCATTCAAATTGGTGAGCGTTACAAAATTACCGTACAAAAAAGAAAGACGGTAATCATCATCGCGTACATACAGCCCTTTGCGCAGCCCGGGAATCATCCGGTCCACAAAACAGAAAACACATTTGTTCTGGCAAAGACATACTTTATCAAACACAGCGCTTTCAAAGGAAAGACCCAGATCTTCATCCAGATCTTTTTCTATGGGAACATTTCGTATTTTTCCATCTGCGCCTCGGATAGAAAGCATCAGTTCATAATCTGCTGCAGCAAAGCTGACATCGAGAATATCCCGCAACGGCATATCATTGATGGCGCAAAGCGACTCCCCGGCAACAATACCGGCGTCTTCAGCCAGGCTATGCTTTTTTACAGAACTGATTTTACCTTCCCAACGTGCTTCCATTTTTCCTCCGAAATGCTTTGATATATTATACAAAAATTTTCTAAAAAAAACAAATGTACATTGTTAATACGCAAAAATATTTTTATGATCTGTAAAAATTTATTACCATATCAAATCGTTTTTGGAAAATTTTTTAGAAAGATTTTCATATGAAAAAAGACCCGCCTTGAAAAGCGGGTCTTGAAAACTTCCGAATTATTTACGGATGTTCAGTTTGGCAATAATTGCACGATACCGTTCAATATCTTTCTTCTGCAGATAGTTCAGCAGACCGCGACGCTGACCGACCATTTTCAGCAGACCACGACGGGAATGATGATCTTTTTTGTTGGATTTCAGATGTTCCGTAAGCGCAGCGATTCGAGTTGTAAGAACTGCGATCTGCACTTCCGGGGAACCGGTGTCGCCTTCATGACGCGCGTTTTCTTTGATAATTGCCTGTTTTTCTTCTGTTGTTAACATTGTAACAAACCTCCATAAAAATTTATTGTCCGGCCGAAACCAGGCAGGCGTTGGAGATGCGCTCTTCTTAGTTCCGGTTAGGATACCAACGTATTGTAGCATATAAACCCGTAAAAATCAATTGTTTTCACAAAAATATTTCATGCTGCATCGCAAGCTTTTCATACAAAACTACTGTTCCCTGTTTTGTGATGAGAGCCATGCGAGCGCCTCTGCCTTATCTTTCTTCAGCTGAAGCTTCAGTTCTTCTATTGAAGAAAACCGTTTTTCGTTTCTTAAAAAACGGCAGAAGGAAGCTTCAAGAACATGTCCGTATAGATCTTCGTTACACTTAAACAGATGCACTTCCAACACTTCCCTGACTACATCGTCAAAGGTAGGATTCATTCCCAGGTTCCCGACGCCGTCATATTTTTTATCTCCATCTCTGACCTGTAACACATAAACGCCGGAAGGCGGTAAAGCGGAACCATTTCGATTCACATACAGATTAGCGGTAGGAAATCCAATCGTTCTGCCTCGTTGAAAGCCTTTATGAACAATACCCTGGACGCTGCAGAAACGTCCCAGCATATTTTCGGCGTCACGCAAATTACCGTCCGCGATGGCTCGCCGGATCCTTGTACTGCTGATGGCTTTATTTTTATATTCCAACAGCGGTCGGACGATGAGATCTATATTGTGTTTTTCTGCATATTGGCTTAAAGACTCCATATTACCGCTGCCATGAAAACCATAGGAAAAGTTGCTTCCGCATACAAGGCAGACAAAGTTGAATTGTTTCAGCTTATCCAAAAATGATTCGGGAGACAAAAGAGACAGCTGTTTGTTAAACGGTATATCTATCAACAGATCGACTCCCCATAGTTTCAGCATTCGAAACTTTTCTTCCTGGGACAGCAAAGACTGCGGTATAGCAGACGGGCGAATCGTTGCATACGGATGATTACTGAACGTAAACACAGCAAGGCGGAGTTGGTGGGAATGCGCGTAAGCAGCTGCAGCATCAATCACGTCCCTGTGACCTTTGTGAAGCCCGTCAAAAGTCCCCATTGCGATAACGCAGGGCGCCTTTTTAAACTGTTCTGTTTCTTTATTGCTTAAATATAAATGCTTTATAATTTCCATAATACTTTCAATCAGCCATAACCATTGCTTCCGGACGATTGACCTGCGTCAGTATTTTTAATGGGCGGACTATTTCCTCTTCAGCGCATGCGATGCCCAGAAACTGATTCTGGCAATACAGACGATATGTGCCGGGCAATGTATCTTTTATCGTTGTTTTAACCCCGTTTGTGATGCGATAAGCCTGTAATTGATTAACACATAACACAGGCATTTCTGAAACGGCTGTTTCCACAGGAAGAAGAAATTCATTCGGATGTTCCTCTATTTCTTCCAGTGTGTGGGAATCCCCAATGTCATATGCCCCGACGCTGGTCCGCAATAAAAATGTCATACAGCCGCAGGTTCCCAGTGAAACAGCAATATCCTCCAACAATGTCCGTACATAAGTTCCTTTGGAACAAACAATGTCCAGACAAAAATGAGGAGGATAAAACTGAATAAGATCCAGTCTGAAAATTTCAACAGGCCGTGGTTCGCGTACGATTTCTATTCCCTGTCTGGCATATTCGTAGAGCTTTTTTCCGTTGTGCTTTAAGGCGGAATACATAGGAGGTATCTGCAGGATCGTTCCCCTGAAACGTTCCAGGCATTTTTCCATCTGCTCCGATGTAAACGCAGGAACAGGTTTTCTTTCCAGTATATTTCCGCTGTCATCGCCGGTATCAGTTCGAACGCCAAAAACACCTTCTGCCCGATAGTGTTTGGATTTGGTCACAGAATATTCCAACAGTCGTGTAGCGTTGCCGATAAATACCGGAAGAACGCCGGCTGCGTCAGGATCTAAAGTTCCGGCATGCCCGACTTTCCTGACATGGTAAATGCGCCTTATCCGGCTGACCACATCGTGAGAGGTCATTCCCGGCGGTTTGAGAACATTGAGGATTCCGTCATTCATATAATTTTCCGATCGCTTTCAGAACTGTTTTTTCTGCTTCTTTTAACGGCGCATGTATACTGCAGCCGGATGCCTTCTGATGTCCTCCGCCGCCAAAAGAAAAAGCAATTTTGGATACGTCAGTCTCTTTGGATCGGAAACTGACCCGTGTAAGATTTTCTTCTGTCTGTTTAAACAGCAGGGCGATCTCTACCCCTTCAATATAACGGGGATAAGAAATAAATGTATCGGTATCAATATTGTGATCGTAAAGTTCCGGTGCAATTTCTATATAGGCAACTTTGCCGCCATGGAGGAAGGTAAGGGTTTTTAACACTTCCCCTAACATTTCCACCTGTCTGCGGGATTTAATCTCCATATTGTCGGAAATAAAGCTGGGATTTACATTATACTGCAGAAGATCTGCTGCTGTTTTCAAAGTTTTGGACGTTGTATTAGAGTATTTAAAGGATCCGGTATCCGTATACAGGCCTTCGTAAATACAGACAGCGATATCAGTACTGATTGCAATATCCATTTCCTGCAACAGGCTGTAAATTATTTCTGCAGTTGCCGCCGCGTAAGAATCCAGATACAGATAATCGGCAAAATAAGTATTGGTCTTGTGATGGTCAATATTCAAAACGGATGACGCTTGCACAACATCCATCGCGTTGCCTGCACGATCTGCGGAACTTGCATCTATTACAATTAAAAGATCCGCCTCGATCCGTTCTCCTTCCGTAAAGCGCCGATATTCCCGGATTCCCGGCAAAAAAGAATATACCGCGGGAATATCATCGTCTACGCTCATAATTACTTCTTTCCCCAATGAACGCAGGGCGTGCATCAGGGCAAGAGAGGAACCTAATGTGTCGCCGTCAGGACTGATGTGACTGACGATAACCATCTTTTCTGCTTTTTTAAGGAGTTCGCCTGTTTCTGCTAATGTACAGATTTTACTCATTTTCCGTTCCTTCATTTTCTTTGATCTGCCGCAGCAGGTTATCGATTTTAGCGCCATATTCCCAGGAAGTATCTTTTTCAAGAATCAGTTCCGGCGCAAAACGCAACCGGATCCGTCTGGCAATCTCCGTGCGGAGAAAACCTCTGGCTTTATTCAAAGCCTGCCAGGCCTGTTCCTGCTCTGTTTCAGATCCGTACAGGCTGACATAAACCTTTGCCTGGCTCATATCGTCTGTCAGATTGACCCCTGTCACTGTAACCAGTTTAATTCTGGGGTCTTTAATATCCAACAGCAGCATATTTGAAATTTCATGTTGAATTGCTTCCTGGACTTTTTCAACTCGTAATCTTGCCATAATTCACCTTATGCGTTGCCCTTATTCCGGAGCAACCTCTTTCATTACATATACCTCAAACTGGTCCCCTTCTTTGATATCGTGGAATTTAGCAAGGGTAATACCGCACTCGTAACCGGCAGCAACTTCTTTCACGTCATCTTTAAAACGACGCAGGGATTCCATTTCGTCTTCGGCAATAACGATCCCATCGCGTACAACACGGATCTTTGCGCTGTTGGTTACTTTTCCTTCCGTTACATAGCAACCGGCAATCAGCAATTTCGATATCGTGATGACCTGGCGGACTTCTACCCGTCCAATGATATCTTCTTCAAATTTAGGTGCGAGCATACCTTTGATAGCCGCTTCAACGTCATTGATCGCGTCGTAGATGACACGATACGGACGGATATCGACCTTTTCTGTTTCTGCCAGCTTACGAGCATTGGCATCCGGACGTACGTTGAACCCAATGATCAACGCATTGGCGGCAGATGCCAGCATAACGTCCGATTCATTGATAGCGCCAACACCGGAATGAACAACGGAAACTTTAACTTCTTCGTTCTGAATCTTAATCAGGGATGCGCACAGCGCTTCTACCGAACCCTGTACGTCAGCCTTGACAACAATATTCAATTCTTTCAGCTCGCCTTCTTTGATGCGGCTAAAAATATCATCCAGAGATACTTTGGCAGCTTTCTGCTGTTCTGCTTTTGCTTTTGCGACACGTTTTTCCGCAACGCTGCGAGCTGTCTTTTCGTCAACCGCATCCAGGATATCGCCGGCTTGCGGCACTTCATTCAGCCCCAATACTTCTACAGGCGTAGAAGGACCGGCTTTGCGAACTTTTTCACCGCGATCATTTATAAGCGCGCGGACGCGTCCGTGGGTCGTACCCGCAATAATATAATCGCCAATCGTTAATGTACCGCGCTGTACCAGTACGGTGGCAACAGGGCCGCGGCCTTTATCCAGCTTGGCTTCGACAATTGTTCCGTGAGCCGGCAGTTTGGGATTCGCTTTCAATTCTTTTACTTCCGCAACCAGAAGGATCATTTCCAGCAAATCATCAATGCCCTGGTGGGAACGGGCGGAAACAGGAACCATAATGGTATCCCCGCCCCAGTCTTCAGGGATCAGTTCCATTTCGGCCAGCTGCTGTTTGACATGCTCTGGGTTTGCAGCCGGTTTATCCATCTTATTTATTGCTACAATAATAGGCACGCCGGCAGCTTTGGAATGATTGATCGCTTCAACTGTCTGTGGCATTACACCGTCATCAGCCGCAACCACCAGAATCGAAATATCGGTGCACTGCGCTCCTCTGGCGCGCATGGCAGTAAAGGCTTCGTGACCCGGTGTATCCAGGAATGTGATCTTCTTGCCGCTGGCGTTTACGGTATAGGCGCCGATGTGCTGCGTGATACCGCCGGCTTCGCGGGCGGTAACATGGGTTTTGCGAATAGCATCCAACAGTGAAGTTTTGCCATGGTCTACATGCCCCATTACGGTTACGACCGGCGGACGAATCACCTGTTCAGCCGGATCATCTTCAATTTCCGGAATTTCGGTAGGATCTTCTTCCGGCGGCAGGGGCTGTACATCCACGCCAAATTCATTACCGACAAGAGACGCTGTATCAAAATCAATATCCTGATTGATCGTTACCATTTCGCCTAACAGGAACAGGCTCTTGATGACTTCAGCCACTTCCCGTTTGATCATTTTTGCAAAATCCTGCACATTAATAGAATCTGCAATCTGTACCATGGTCGGACGAACAACAGCGGCCTGCTGCTCGTTTCGCACGGGAGCGCCGGATTTTGATTTCATATGTTTGACAGGGCGCATATGATCCGCGCTGCGCATAGGACGGCTGTCGCGGGATGCGTAGGACCCCTTTAACTGTTTTTCATGTTTCTTATTATATTTTTCCCTGCTTTCTTTACCACGCGGAATTTCTTCAAATGCGGCAGCCTGTTTTTTTGCGGGGGTGTTATTCCGATTACCCTGACGGTTTCCGCCGAACTTATTGCCCTGACTTCCGTCTTTATCCATCCGGTCTTTGTTGAAGCCACCCTGACGGTTAAAGTTCTGTCCCTGCCCCTGATTGTTCCGGTCTTTGTTGAAGCCGCCCTGACGGTTAAAGTTCTGTCCCTGTCCCTGATTGTTCCGGTCTTTGTTGAAGCTGCCCTGACGGTTAAAGTTCTGTCCCTGCCCCTGATTGTTCCG
>Ga0247608_10007276_pt1 | contig 11381 bp, 17 predicted proteins | sample 176DNAGHGlowgp2_FD_193490 | JGI IMG/M metagenome (GOLD analysis project Ga0247608, IMG submission 193490) | Sheep rumen microbial communities from Palmerston North, Manawatu-Wanganui, New Zealand - 1766 DNA GHGlow gp2 | ecosystem: Host-associated > Mammals > Digestive system > Stomach > Rumen ... | reverse complement strand
AGAAGCCCACCACGATGGCGCAGCTTGCAGACATCTGGTACGGCGCACAGGGATGCGACTACGGCAGAACCCACCACTACAACGACAGCCGCTACCATATGCTGAACCTCCACGCCACCTTCACAAAGGGCACGATTGAATTCCGCCTTTTCCAGTTCGACAAGCCCGCAGGCGGCAAGCAGAACGGGCTTCACGCAGGCAAGCTCAAGAGCTACATTCAGCTTTGCCTTGCAATGAGCCAGATGGCAAAAGACCTGCGCAGCGCAAGCCCGAAGGAACAGCAGAAGGAAAACAAAAAGTTCGCGATGCGGACTTGGCTGATGAGAATGGGCTTCATTGGCGACGAGTTCGCCACCGCAAGAGAAACCCTGACGCAGAACCTTACCGGCGACAACGCCTTCCGATTCGGCAGACCTTGAGCCTGCCGAGCCGCCGACCGCCCACCACGGGCGGTTTGGCGGAATCCGGAAAAGCCGCACACAGCGCCCACGTTGCCCCGTGTGGGGCGGGACGGGTATCCTCCAAGTAACTGCCCCTTTCGGTGAAAGCCCGCACACGGGCGCACACGGCGCAAACAGCGGCAAGGCATATTCTACACAAAGAACGGCACATTTTCCCACGCGATGTTTTGTACATTTAGCGGCTTGCTATTATCCCCGAAAAGAGTTAATATGTGACTACCGGAACGGAAAACGACCGGAAAACAAACACGGAGGAACGAGCAATGAGCAACATCGAATGGGGAACGGAAACCGACAAGAAGCTGGAGCAGATCGCAATGAAAGCGGACTACGCACTGGAGCAGCGGGGCGGGCTGGACACCCGCTGGAACGACACCGAGGACTTCCCGGAGGTGAGCGTCTGGGGCATCCGCGAGATGCTGCGAAAGGCATACGAACTGGGCAAGGCGGAAAAGTAACCGCCGCCTTTCCCCACCTGCCGCCTGCGGGCGGCTTAGGGTGGTAGAAGGAGCCTTCCTTCGGAAAGGACGATTGACATGGAAAAGAAGTACTACCTTGCCTACGGCTCGAACCTGAACATCCGCCAGATGCGGTACCGCTGCCCCGGCGCAAAGCCCATCGGCATCACGGTGATCCCCGACTACGAGTTGCTTTACAAGGGCAGCAAGACCGGCGCGTACCTGACCATCGAACCGAAGAAGAACGGCATCGTTCCGATCGCGGTCTGGGAGGTCACCGCAGCCGACGAGAAACGGCTGGATGCCTATGAGGGCTGCCCGACCTTCTACTACAAGAAGGAAGTCCGCCTGCCGGTGAAGCTGGCAAGCGGCAAGACCAAGAAGCTGACCGCCTTCGTGTACATCATGCATGAGGAGCGCAGCCTCGGAATTCCGTCGCTTGCCTACATCCGCACCTGCGAGGAAGGCTATCGGAACTTCGGCTTCGACACCAAGTTCCTCGATGCCGCCTACGAGATCAGCGCAAAGGAGGTACAACGATGAAAGAACTCAACAGCGAGCCACGCATCTGCCCGAAATGCGGGCAGGCGTACACCGCACGACCAGCCCTTTCCCGCGTAGATAACAGTCCGATTTGCCCCGACTGCGGAACGCGTGAGGCACTTGAAAGCATCGGCGTCGGACGCGAGGAACAGGACAAGATTCTCGGCATCATCCACGAGAAGTACGAAGGCGAAGAATAAGGCGCACAGAGCTGCCACGTTGCAACGTGTGGCGCGGGACGGATATCCTCCAAACGGTATCCCTTTCGGTAACCCGCCCCACACAGGGCGCGTGTGCGGCTCTTGTGCGATGTACAATACGGCGCTGAAATGCAGGCAATGTTTGTCACATTTATTTTGCCGATATTGCTTGATATATCCTCGGTTCAGAGTTAATATGTCACTACCGCAAGAGAAGCGGAATAAAGCCAAAGGAGCATTCATATGAACATTTTAGTTGTTGAACCGGGCAAGCGCCCCTACGCAAAGGAGATCAGCGGAGAGCTTGAAAGCCTGCAGCAGACGGTCGGCGGGTACATTCAGGCGATTTACCCCTTCGATGATCCGGTCGCACTGGTGTGCGAGGAGGAAGCCCTCTACCATCCGGAACAGAAGTGGAATCGCCCCGTCCCGCCCTACGGAGTCATCAAGGGAACGTTCTTCATCTGCGGGCTTGGCGAGGAGGACTTCACTGACCTGCCGCAGGAGATGGTCGAGAAGTACACGCAGCACTTCGAGCAGGCATACGACTTCGTGCAGATCGGCAGCACCCTGATGCCGATCCCCCTCGGCGAATAACAGAAAAGCGGCGGGTGTAATATACACAACACCCGCCGCACATTTTCCCCGTATCTTCTGTAGTTTTAGCGGCTTGATATAATGTGCTTTTAGAGTTAATATGTACACAACGGAAGGGCAAAGCCCGCCGGAAACTACGAAACACGGAGGAAAAAACAATGATCAGCTACGGAATGGCAAAGGCAAGAGCAATGGCAGGCAGAGACGACTGGAACGAGCGCGAGGCAATCAAGAGCGCCACGATCCTTTGGTACGACACCGAGGAGGAAGGCTACGAACTGGAGATCGAGAACGAGGACGACCTCGACGCAGAGGACTTCAGGGCTTGGGTTGAGGAGAACGCCGACAGCCTTGCACAAGACGCCGCCGCCGCAAACGGCACGACTTTCGAGGGCATCGAGGAGATCGAGTACGAAACCGAATGGATTGACGACGATGCCCTTTTTGAAGAAGACTACGCAGCCGCCTGCGAAAGCGAATGGGAATGGATGACCGGCAGATAAGCCGGTCGCCCCACCGGGGCGGCACAGCGCCGCCCTGTGGCGGGGGCATCGACTCCGCCGCATACGGATGCCAGCAGAAATAGCGCCCCACACAGCGCATTTACGCGGTTCCTGCGGGCGGGCGTAAAGTACACAAACAAGCGGAAAATACCGCAGCGATCATTGTTATTACTCACACTTGATATATCCGCCGTTTAGAGTTAATATGTGTACAACGGAAGGGCAAAGCCCACCGAAAACTACGAAAAACGGAGGAAAACACTATGTGGCACGAAGGTACGATTGGAGTCCCGAAGGGAGACGGCAAGTACACGGTCGTTCATTACTGGGTGAAAGCCTACGATGAGGGCAGCCAGTACGGAATCGAGGGCGGCAGGATCAGCAAGGCAACGCTGAAGATCAGCGGCGAGGTTGTTTACAACTACGACCGGGGGCTGGATGTCCCGCCGCAGAACGAGGCAGCAGAAATGGCGCTGGCGATCCTGATACACGAATACAACTAAAAACACGAAGGCGGCTACCGGAGGGCAGCCGCCTTTCTCATGGAGGTGAGGCACTTGCGAAAGCTGAAAGATTATACACCGACGCAGTTCATGGCGGATGATTCTCACTATGACAAAGCTGCCGCTGACTACGCAGTCCGGTTCATCGAGTGCCTTGCCCATACCAAAGGCACATGGGCGGGAAAGCCGTTCGAGTTGATTGACTGGCAGGAGCGCATCATCCGTGACCTGTTTGGCGTTCTGAAGCCCAACGGCTACCGCCAATTCAACACTGCATACATCGAGATTCCGAAAAAGAACGGCAAGTCCGAGCTTGCTGCTGCGGTCGCCCTGCTGCTTACCTGCGGCGACGGCGAGGAACGTGCCGAGGTGTACGGCTGCGCTGCCGACCGACAGCAGGCTGCGATCGTATTCGATGTCGCCGCCGACATGGTGAGGATGTGTCCTGCGCTGAACAAGCGCGTCAAAATCCTGACCTCGCAGAAGCGCATCGTGTATGTGCCGACCAACTCCTTCTATCAAGTGCTTTCCGCCGAGGCATACAGCAAGCACGGCTTCAATATTCACGGAGTCGTGTTCGATGAACTGCATACCCAGCCTAACCGGAAGCTCTTTGACGTTATGACAAAAGGCTCCGGCGATGCACGAATGCAGCCGCTGTATTTTCTGATTACAACGGCAGGCACGGACACCAATTCCATCTGCTACGAACAGCATCAGAAGGCGCAGGATATTCTGGAAGGGCGCAAGATCGACAAGACCTTCTACCCGGTCATCTACGGCGCACCCGATGATGCCGACTGGACTTCTCCGGATGTCTGGAAGCGGTCGAATCCGTCGCTGGGTGAAACGATCGGCATGGACAAGGTCGAGGCTGCCTGCGAATCCGCCAAGCAGAATCCCGGCGAAGAAAACGCCTTCCGTCAGCTTCGTCTGAATCAATGGGTGAAGCAGACCGTCCGCTGGATGCCGATGCACAAGTGGGACGCCTGCAAGGTCGATTTCGACGAATCGCTGCTGGAAGGGCGTGTATGTTATGGCGGTCTCGACCTCTCGTCTACAACGGATATAACCGCATTCGTGCTGGTGTTTCCGCCGACCGACGAGGACGACCATTATTATATTCTGCCGTACTTCTGGCTGCCGGAGGAAACGCTTGACCTGCGTGTCCGGCGCGACCATGTGCCGTATGACCTCTGGCAGCGGCAGGGCTTTTTGATGACGACCGAGGGCAACGTCGTACATTATGGTTTCATCGAAAATTTCATCGACGAACTGGGTACACGGTTCAACATCCGGGAGATCGCCTTCGACCGCTGGGGCGCTGTGCAGATGTCGCAGAACCTTGAGGGGCTGGGCTTCACGCTGGTGCAGCTCGGTCAGGGCTACCGTGATATGTCGCCGCCGACCAAAGAGCTGATGAAGCTGACGCTGGAGCAGAAGATCGCCCACAACGGGCATCCGGTTCTCCGCTGGAATATGGACAACATTTTCATCAAGCGTGATCCAGCGGGCAACATCAAGCCGGACAAGGAAAAGTCTACCGAGAAGATCGACGGAACGGTCGCCACGATCATGGCGCTCGACCGTGCAATCCGCTGCGGAAACGACTCCGGCGACAGCATTTATGACAGCAGAGATATGCTGGTGCTATGATAATCAATATTCAGATAACCGTAATAGATTCTGATATATTTCGCTTTTTGTCAGTTCGATTTCGTCGACGATTTCCAATTCACTGTTTGTAGAATTCAAAATTATTAATCTGCCGCTGTAGATAAAAGCAAAATAGGTATCATATTCTGGTTGTTTCAGTTTCCTGTATTTAACGAGGTTTATCATATCTTTAGTAAGTGCTGAAACAATTATTGAAAGTCCATCTTCGTAGTGTATACCATCTTTGTAATAAAACTCATACGGCAACATAAATAGGATATTTTTAGGTTTTCGCGAGTCTTTCAATATTAAGCTAATATCTCTTTCATAGCCGTGACGTTTTTGCAGCTTTTCTCCCATAGAACATAATTCTTCAAAATCAGTAGTACGAAAGGCTACATGAAGGTATGTTGCGTCAATTTCTTTATATTTTGGTGATGTAGTTGTAATATTTGGTTCTCCATAAAATGTTACCCCCGGACAAACCTGTGTAATGGACGGAGAAAATTCACGTTTTCCTTGCCCCATAGTTTCGGAAAGCAATAATTTAAAATCTAATTGATAACCACCTTTACTTTCACAATCACATTGCCCTTTTTCTTCTGAAAGAGGAGGGGTATACTGCTTGTTATGTGATTTTGTTAAAAAGAAGGGTGATGCGTTTATGAATTCTCTCAAATATAATTCATAGTTACAATAATCACATCCATCAACAAAATCTTTAACGATCATCTGAGTTGGAAGTATACGAAAGCATAGATCTATATTTGGCATAATAATTCCTCCCTTAAGTCTATAAAAAACGCCATGTTTTTCTAATTAGCCATGACGATCTATTTTGCCTTATTATATCACAAGCCCATACAAAAAGTCAACGAGAGGAGTGATGCACATGGGCATTTTCAGCGGACTGTTCCGGTCGAGGGATAAGCCGAAGGACAGCTACGACAGCCCGTCCTACAGTTATTTCTTCGGACGGACACACGCAGGCAAGCGCGTCAACGACCGCACGGCAATGCAGATCATCGCAGTTTACGCCTGCGTGAGAGTCTTGTCGGAAGCGATCGCACAACTGCCCCTGCACGTTTACCAATACACCGACAGCGGAAAAGAGCGAGTGCCGAAGCACCCGCTATATTTTTTGCTGCACGACCAGCCGAATCCGGAAATGACATCCTTTGTGTTCCGGGAAACGCTTATGGCACACCTGCTGATCTACGGCAACGCCTATGCACAGATCATCCGGAACGGCAGAGGTGACGTCATCGGACTGTATCCGCTGATGCCGGATAAGGTGCGTGTTGACCGTGACGATCGCGGACGGCTCATTTACCGCTACAGCCGGTACGACGAACACAACCCGAATTTCAAGCGGCAGGGAGAGATCATTCTGCCAATGGAACAGGTGCTGCATATTCCGGGACTGGGCTTTGACGGTCTGGTCGGATACAGCCCCATTGCAATGGCAAAGAATGCACTCGGTCTGGCGGTCGCCTGTGATGAGTACGGCTCGTCCTTCTTCGCAAACGGTGCTGCACCTTCTGCGGTGCTGGAGCATCCGGGCGTGATCAAAAATCCGGAGCGTGTGCGTGAGGCTTGGCAGCGGGCTTACGGCAGCAGCAATGCGCATAAAACTGCGATCTTGGAGGAGGGCATGAAATACACGCCAATCTCCATTCCCAACAACGAGGCGCAGTTCCTTGAAACTCGAAAGTTTCAGATCGAGGAAATTGCCCGCCTGTACCGTGTGCCGCTGCACATGATCGGCGACCTCGACCATGCTACTTTCAGCAACATCGAGCATCTGTCGCTCGAATTCGTAAAATACACCCTTGATCCGTGGCTGGTACGCTGGGAACAGGGACTACAAAAGGCGCTTCTTTCGGATTCCGAAAAGGGGCGCTATTTCATTAAATTCAATGTGGAAGGTCTGCTGCGCGGCGACTATGCAAGCCGTATGCAGGGCTATGCGACTGCAAGACAGAACGGCTGGCTGTCCGCCAACGATATCCGCGAGCTGGAGGATATGAACGCGATCCCCGATGAGGAAGGCGGCAATCTGTATCTGGTGAACGGTAGCTTCACAAAGCTGGAGGACGCAGGCGCTTTCGCAGAGAAAGGAGGAAATGCAGATGAATAAGTTCTGGAACTGGGTACGCAATGAAGACACCGGCTCTGCGGAGCTGATCTTCAACGGACCGATTTCGGAAGACACATGGTTCGGCGATGAGATCACGCCTGCCATGTTCCGCAATGAGCTGGCGAAGGTCAGCGGCGACCTGACAGTCTGGCTGAATTCACCCGGCGGAGATGTATTTGCGGCATCGCAAATCTATACGATGCTCCGCAACCACAAGGGCAAGGTCACAGTCAAGATCGACGGAATCGCGGCAAGTGCTGCTTCCGTTGTTGCAATGGCTGGCGACGAAACCCTGATCGCTCCGACAGGAATGCTGATGATCCACAATCCATCGACGGTCGCTTTCGGCAATAAGGAAGCGATGCAGAAAGCCATCGAGCTTCTGGACGAGGTCAAGGAAAGCATCATCAACGCCTACGAGGAAAAGTCCTGTCTCAGCCGCAGCAAGATCGCCCGCATGATGGACGAGGAAACTTGGCTGAATGCGAAAAAGGCGCAGTCCCTCGGACTGGTGGACGGCATCCTCTTTGCAGGTAGCGCTCCGCAGCCGAAACCGGAGGAAGAGCCGGAAGAAGATACACCGGATGAGGAAGAGCCGAAGGAGGACACCCTCACGGCGATGTCCTATTCCCGTGCAGCAACCATGCAGAGCCTGATGCAGAAGGTCTCTGCGGAACACAAAGGTACACCCGTGGATCAGCTGATGAGTCGGCTGAACCTGCTGAAATACTGATAGGAGGAATGTATAATGACCATTCAGGAGCTTCGTGAAAAGAGAGCGAAGGCATGGGACACTGCCCGTGACTTCCTCGACAGCAAGAGACAGGCAGACGGTACGCTGACCGAGGAGGACAGCAAGACCTACGATGCAATGGAAGCAACCATCGTGAATCTCGGCAAGGAGATCCAGCGCATGGAGCGTCAGGCAGAGATCGAGGCGGATATGGCGAAGGCAACATCTGCACCGATTCTCACCACACCTGCGGCACAGAACACCGAGCCGGAAAAGACCGGAACCGCATCTGAGGCATACAGCGATGCCTTCTGGAACAGCATCCGCAACCGCAACTGGATCGATGTCCGCAACGATCTTCATGTCGGCACAGACACCGAGGGCGGCTATCTTGTGCCGGATGAATTCGAGCGCAAGCTCATCGAGGCGCTTGAGGAGGAGAACATCTTCCGCCAGATGGCGACCGTTATCAAGACCAGTTCTGGTGACCGCAAGATTCCGATCGTGACATCGAAGGGCGATGCGGTCTGGATGGATGAGGAGGAGCAGTACACGCTTTCCGACGACACCTTCGGTCAGGCATCGCTCTCCGCATATAAGCTCGGCACGGCGATCAAGATCTCTGAAGAGCTTCTCAACGACAGCGTGTTCGACCTTCCGTCTTACATCGCCCGTGAGTTTGCCCGCAGAATCGGTGCAAAGGAGGAGGAAGCCTTCTTCATCGGCAATGGTACCGGTAAGCCTACCGGCATCTTTAACGCCACCGGCGGCGCACAGGACGGCGCAACGACCGCAGGCGCAAGCATCACCTTCGATGATGTGATGGAGCTGTTCTATTCGCTCCGCAGCCCTTACCGTAAGAAGGCGGTCTGGGTGCTGAACGATTCTACGGTCAAGGCACTCCGTAAGCTCAAGGACGGCAACGGCAACTACATCTGGCAGCCTTCCGTTGCGGCAGGCGTTCCCGATACGATCCTCAACCGTCCCTACAAGACTTCCAGCTATGTTCCGGAGATCGGCGCTGGCAAGAAGTGTATGGCATTCGGCGATTTCAGCTATTACTGGATCGCTGACCGTTCCGGTCGTACCTTCAAGCGCCTGAATGAGCTGTTCGCCATGACCGGTCAGGTCGGCTTCCTTGCAATGGAGCGTCTTGACGGCAAGCTCATTCTCCCCGAAGCGATCAAGACACTCAAGGTCAAGAGTGGCAGCGGTGCATGATCACTCTGGCTGAGACAAAAAACTATCTTCGTGTGGATCATACAGAGGATGACAAGCTCATCCTCTCGCTGATCGACACTGCCAAGCGGCTGGTGCAGGACGTCGGCAGAATGGACGATGCGGCACTTGCGGTCAATGAGGAAACCACCCGGCAGGCTATGCTGTATACTGTTTCTTACCTCTATGAGAACCGCAACGGCGCTGACTACCACAAGCTGACGCTGACACTCCGGTCGCTGTTATTTGCGCAGCGTGAAGGGGTGATCTGATGGAGATCGGAACGCTGAATCAGCGCATCGCCTTTCTGGAACACTGCACGAAGATAGACGGCATCGGCAACCACAAAGCCCGGTGGGAGGAAGCCTTCTCCTGCTGGGCTGCCGTGTCCGTAAAGACATCGACGGAAACGACCGAGGCGGGCGTGACGAAGGAAGTTGTATCGCTGGAATTCACTGTACGGCAGACATCCGATACCAAGCGCATCAATACCACCACGCACAAACTGCGATTCCGTGGTCTGGTGTACGACATCAACGGTGTGCTGCCGAATTATAAATCATTCGACTATATGAAGATCACGGCGGGTACACGAAAGGCTGGTGAGCAGGATGACTTCGATTGACGATATGGCGGTGGAAATCATGCGCGGTCTGACGGAATATGCAGACCTTGCCGATACCGCTATGAAAGCGGCTGTAAAAAAGACAGCAACCTCCGTAAAGAAGGAAATCTCCGCAAATGCTCCGAAGCATACCGGCAAGTACCGCAAGAGCTGGACGACTAAGAAAACAAAGGAGAACAGCCATACACTCGAAATGACCGTTCATTCCAAAGACAGATATCAGCTTGCGCACCTGCTTGAAAAAGGTCATGCAAAGCGCAACGGCGGACGTGTATCCGGCAAGCCGCATATCGCTCCTGCGGAAGCGCATGGCGAGGAAATGCTCACGCAGCTTATCGAGGAGGCGCTGTCATGACCTATGAAGAAATCAATGAAATGATGCAGGAGATCGGGATGCCGTTCGCCTATCATCATTTTGCCGAGGGCGAGTCTCCGAAACCGCCCTTTGTTATTTTTCTCTCACCCGGCGAGGACACCTTCGGCGCGGATAATCTGATGTATCACAGCTTCAAGCAGCTTGATATTGAGCTGTATACGGATGAAAAGTCGCCCGATACGGAAAGCCGTGTGGAGGAAGTGCTGACGCAGCACAATATTTATTACACGAAAACTGAAAGCTGGATCGAGAGTGAAAAGCTCTACGAGGTGCTTTACGAAATGGAGGTATAACAATGGCATTGCAGAAGAATAAGGTAAAATTCGGTCTGAATAAGGTGCATTGGGCAAAGATCACGGCATGGTCGGACGACGGCGTTCCAACATTTGCAACGCCTGTGCGCCTGCCCGGTGCAGTTTCCCTGAGTATTGACGCGAACGGCGAAAACGAGAACTTCTACGCTGACAACAGCGTGTATTATGTCATCAACAACAACGCAGGCTATGACGGCGATCTGGAGGTCGCTCTTATCACAACTGACTTTGCAACGGCGATTCTCGGCGAACAGCTCGATGCAAAGGGCGTTCTGGTGGAGCGCAACGATGCGGAAACATCGCAGTTTGCACTCATGTTCGAGTTTGACGGAGACAAGAACCACATCCGTCATGTGCTGTACTGCTGCTCTGCATCCCGTCCTGCGACCGAGGGTGAAACTACCGAGGAAAGCAAGAGCGTCAAGACGGAAAAGCTCTCCCTCAAGGCATCGGCGCTGCCGAACGGTCTGGTGAAGTCCAAGACCTGCGAGAGCACCGACCAGACCACCTATGACAACTGGTACAACGCTGTCTATATGCCGACCGCTGCAACCAACAACAGCACCGGCACTCGTTCCACATCGACCAAGTCCGGAAGCGCGACTGAGTAAGGAGGTACAGCATGGCTATTAAAAAGACGATTACCGTTGACGGTATCGAGGTTCCGTTCAAGGCGAGTGCGGCTGTGCCTCGCCTTTATCGTATCAAGTTCCGCAGGGATATCTACAAGGACTTCGCCGCACTTCAGACTTCCGTGCAGGAGGGCGACGAGGAAGGCTCTGCCCTCGACATCGAGAGTCTTGAGGTGTTCGAGAATATCGCATACATCATGGCAAAACACGCTGATCCGGAGAACGTCCCGGACAATCCGGACGACTGGCTCGAAGCGTTCAACACATTCTCCATCTACGAGGTGCTGCCGCAGCTCATTGAACTGTGGGGACTCAACGTGGAGACGCAGGCGGAATCTAAAAAAAACATCGCAAAACTGACCGCCCGATGACAACGCCCCTCTTCCTTCTCCGATGTGTGCAGATCGGGCTGTCCCTCTCGG
>Ga0247608_10007275_pt1 | contig 11382 bp, 10 predicted proteins | sample 176DNAGHGlowgp2_FD_193490 | JGI IMG/M metagenome (GOLD analysis project Ga0247608, IMG submission 193490) | Sheep rumen microbial communities from Palmerston North, Manawatu-Wanganui, New Zealand - 1766 DNA GHGlow gp2 | ecosystem: Host-associated > Mammals > Digestive system > Stomach > Rumen ... | reverse complement strand
TATCAACAGATTTTTGTGCATAACCATGTAATTTACCATCTTCAGAAATTTCACACCAGGCACTACCATCAGCATTTATAGCGTAAATATTACCTTCATCACCTATCCATAATTGTGTTCCATTTCTTGTTCTAAATCTAAATCCAGCATTATTTCTTTTAGAATTTTCAATTTGGGTACAAAGATAACCTTCATTATTTCTCATTTCACGATTTTCATAACCCATTTTCCAAGATTGTTTAGTATCATCTTCTAACCAACCATCATCCATTGTAAATGAATTACCTAATGGTGTTAAGAAACCATAGCACATACTTGGAGCTTCTCTTTGAGAACCAGCTGTTGAATAACCTCTAATATTATCATTTGTTAAACCTTGTTTTTCCAAAGCATTTTTTAATGGTTTATAAACAGCTCTTCCTTCTTCTCTTTTAGACATTGAAACGCCACGCATAGCAGAATCATTATCAGGCATTTTATCATTCATTTCTGTTAATGGTTCTTTACCTTCACCAAAATATTGAGAAGGAATACCTGGAATCATTGAATTCATTCTTGGATTAACTGGGCAAGCAAACCAATATGGATTAACATTAGCACCAGTAATATCTGGATAAAATATAAAAACTTTATTTCCTATAAATGGCATAGGAAACCAAGCACCAAAACTTATTGGTGAATATTCAAATTCTTTTATATCATTTGCTTCATAAGGAGATGTTCCATAAAAACAAGAAGCATAACTAGCAGTAACCCATCTTTCAGAATCTTCTCTAGGTATTTGAGAACCAATTACCCAAACTTTTATTTCACCAGCTCTGTTACAATTTCTGGTGTCCATGACTTCAGCCATATAAATACGACCAGGGTCAAAAAATGTATTTAAATTCTTTGTTTCTTTTGCATTATTATATCTATCACTTCTTGGCATACTATATCCTCATTCTAGCTCTATTTATAAACGATGGATTAACAATTCCTTTTAAATGTTGTAAAAATTTACCACCTTCAAGTATAGATGTAGATTCATAAATCATATATATATTCGAAAATTCCAAATCTTCTTCTGGTTTTGTATATGTTCCTTCTGAATTTAATTCTAACGTAGGTCTTATTCTAAAACTAAAATTATTCATCATATTTGAAAAATTTACAAGAGAGTAAAATGCTTTATCAGTAGATAAATTTAACCAATATGGGTCTCCTAAAATAGTCAATTCTAGTTCTATTAAAGAACCTGATGAATGAATATTTTCATATCCTAAACGAGCTAAAGTCGATTCAACATTTATATTAGATGATGATGATTGAGTTTCCGAATTAAATAAAGAATCTGATTTTTCATATATTTTACGTTCTGATATTTGATTATAAACCCATTCTTTATCAAGACAATGATAAACATCATCTAAATATAATCTTTTATCGCTTGATAAATTTTTAACATTTTCATAACGTTCATTTGTCTTTTTCAAATATGCAGTTACATCTTTTATGTTTTTAGGATTAATATTATTATTAAATTTATTAATTGCTTCATTATAACTTATTTGTTTTGGTGTATCTGATGTTGATTCCACCATATTTTCAATTGTTTTAATTCCAATATTTGAATACCATAATTTATCAAATGATGCTTTGAATTCCAACACAGAAGTATCATGACCATTATATTGCCATTCATAAATTTTTCTTAAACTTTTATTTGCTATTATATTTTGTAATTCACTAATTTCTCTATCTTTTATATCTTCTTTATCTTGTTCTTCATTATAACCATCTTTACGTTTTAAATAATATTCAAGATAATTACTATGAGTTAAAATTATATCCAATTTTACACGTTTTATTACAGTATCATTATCAATTTTTTCAAAAATTGGAACAAATTTTGGTCTAGCTATATATGTTTTTAAATTATCACAATGAAAACATAATTGTTGTAAAAATTCAGATAATGAGACATTTCCTTCTGGTTGTATGGTTACTTCATTAGGATTATCGGAACTTTGTGCAGATACAAATGGGTCTATATTATTTGATTTAATATCTATTTCTTTACCTGTTTTACCATCTATTATTTTTCCTAATTCCATATATTTTCTTGAAGTATCATAATAATCAGCTATTAATGGATTGTCTTGAAGATATTTTTCATTAATATAATCAATGATTTTTTCTATATAACTACCAAAAGTGCTTGCGTCTTCAATTATTTCACCTATTTTATATAATATTTCTTCACTTTTTGTAACAGCTCCTTGATATGATGGTGTCATAATAAAATTATATCTTGCACCATTGTTATCAACATTTGTTTTTACTTCTGATAAAATAACTTCATAAGATAAAAATATATCTTCATTACCATTTTTAAGAATTTTTATAGGTTTTCCTGTGGAGTTTTCATATCCAGAAAACCAAATATCAACATGAAATGGTGTTGTTATATAACCATCATATCCAAGTAAATTTGTAATAGCTGCAATTTTTGTTCCTAAACTACAACCATTTGCTTCTGATATAACCATTTCCATACTATATGTAGCAGCAGAAGGATTAGAATAAACACAAGTATGAATATTATTCATTTTTAATGATTCAATAGAATAATTAGAACTAACACCAGTTTCTGCAATTATAATTTTTTCTTCGTCTGGTATTCTATAATCAATTAACTCACCATTACTTCTTTGTTCTGAATAATAATTTTGAAATTTAGCATTAAGTAAATAAAATCTTATATTATAAGTAACATTATCATAATATTGTAAAATATTATCCTCATAATTACTTTTAGCAATTTCAAGCAACTCATCAAAATTATTAGATATAGATTTTGCCATATTTTATCCTTAAACTTTACTTAATAATCTTTCCTTTGTAGGAACACGCAAAATCATTCCAGATTTCAAATCAAATATAATATCAGAAATTTGATTAGGGTTAAAATATCTGAAAATCCAACTATATCTAGGATTTCCATATAAATCATTAGCTAAATTTCCTGGCTTATGATTATATTCATCTGTTACAATTATAATCATATCAGTTGAATCATAATCTATATCAATAGGTTCATAAAAACTTCTATAATATCCATTAACTTTAGTATTTTTATATAAACTAGTCATATTATATCCTTACCAAGACCATCCACTTCTATCAAATTTGTATGTTTTAGCTACAGTTGACATAGCAGTATCTGCATCTACTGATGATTTTTTTTCTTTATTATTTTTCTTAAATTTATTTGTTATTTCTGACACATTTCTTGAACATACTTCTGATACTTTTTCCACATTATCTTTTAATGTAGTAACCTTTTCCCCTATTCCTGTATATGCTCTATATAAAATATTAATATTTTCATTTGATAAATTATTTAACATAGAGCAACTATCACTATCTGTTTTTACTGTTGTTGTTCCTTCTTTAGAAGGTATTGTAATTTCAGTATCACCTCTATAATCTTCAAGATTTACTAGTCCCATTTTATACCAATTTAAATTAAACTTTTTCTTAAATTTTAATAAATTTGGTTGAATTTGTAATTGTATATCAAATTTTAATTCTGTTGGAAGCCAATTATTAAAGAAATAATCATTATAACGATTTGTTTCCATCATTGTAGCATTACTTTGTAATGATTTTAAAGAATTTGCTACACCATTTAAATATTTAATACCATCATCACCAGATATATTTCCATTATAACTAGCTATAAGATTACCATTAGAAGCATCTGAATACAAATATATATCATTAAATGCTTGGGTTTCAGAATCAAGATTTACTCCCAAAGACACATAATGTTTATCTTGAGGTAATGTATAAGTAAATTGTGTTACTACTACAGGGATATTATTCATAACACTATTGTATCCATTCAAATAAAGAATTGGAGGTGGCATACCTGGAATAGTATTATTATCAACATTTGCTCTTTCACCAAAATCACATTTTGTAACTGCTCTTAAAAACCATATAGCTGATAACATATGCAAAGCATTTGCTCTTGTATCAGCAGTAAAGGTTGCAGATAGACTTATAGAAGGTGGTGGAGAATTTTTATAATGATTGATGGCTAAATTTGAATGGGTTATTTCACTCTTTTCATAATTAACATTATAATTAAATGTTATTTGAGGAGTATAAGGAAATATTAAACCACAAGATTTATTCAATGTAGCATATAAAAATCCCCAAACAGTTTGACCTTTTTTTAAAGTTTTTTTACCTTCACCTAAAACATACATCAATCTTTGAATATATTCTTGTGTATTTGTATTATTTGTTAAAGGCGCACAATTTAATGATACTCTTTTATCAGTTCTAGCTTTTTGCATAGAATATGAAATTTGAGGTTTTTTTGTTGGAACTGGTGGATATTTTACAGTTTGTGGTTTAAAAGATGGTGTCCCTTTATTTTTATTAGTTTGTGGTTGTTGGGATTTAGTATCATTTTTTGTTATAGCTTCATTACAATGAAGACCTAAATATTCTCCAACAATTTTTCTTTTTTCTTCATTTGTTATATTATAAGAAGAGTTAGTAAATTTCATATTATTTTCTGCCATAACAAAAAATCCTTATACAATATTATATCTATATTTATAAGGATTTATAACAGTATTTTTAGACAAACAATTACTTGCGTTTTCTATTAGTCACAAGATTTGCTACAATATCAGCAAAAATATCTATTATGATATTGAGAATTAGTTTAAACATTCTTTCGTGGTCTTCCTCTATTACCAACAAGTTTTAATAATCCTTCATTATCATATTTTACATTAAGGATTTTATTATTCATTTTTGCAGTTTTATCATTATGTAAAATGATTTTCATTCCTTCATCTAAATCAATTCCATCAATTTCTGCTTCTTCTTTACCAATTACATCATTTACTACATCAGTTTCTACATCAATTTCAATGGTTTTATTTTCACCCATTTCATATGCTTCCAAAATTTTTTCAATAGGTTGACCAGCAATTTTTGTAATCTGTCTATAACTAATGCTACATTTACACGCTTCGTCTAAACTTGTTATAAGAAATCTTATATCATTAGGAAGTTGAGAAATCCTATCAATAAAGAATTCATTACGAAAATTCATAATACCAATTTCTACATTTTTAGCAAGAACACCTCTATTTACAAATTCTTGGGCTTCATTAAATTTAAGAATTTTAGTCATCAATTTCCTCCACTAAATTAATATAAGAAGCATACAATTTACACATTCTAAAATCATAATTATCAACAATACCCCTAGAATTTACATCTCCTAAACCAGTAGCAGATAAAGATAATGGAATATTTTGTATCATAAGAGATTCTAATAATTTTCCAGAAGGTGTATCAATTGTTTCAAATTCAGTTATTATTTCATCATCTTTTATATAAACAGTTTTTATAATACCACAAATAAAAGCTGGATTTGGGTCATAGTCTTGCTCAGAACCACCCAACTGAACAAAAAGTTGTTTATCATTATATAAAAGTCTTTGAATATCATTAACTATCTTATCCAAATTATATTGTCTATTTGAATAATCATATCTTCTTTTAAGTAATACTCCTTTAATCCTCATCAATACCTCCAAAAACAATCTTTTCATTCTCAATACTTAAATCAATTTTGCCACCATTTTTAAATTTACCAAAAACAATATCTTTAGCAATTTTATTCTTAATTTCATTTGTAATAATGTGTTTCATAGGTCTAGCACCATTACCAGATTTGTCAACCTTATCTACGATATACTTTATTATATCATCATTCCAAGAAAATTCAATATTTTTTTCTGACAAAGTTGTCTGTAATTCTGTCAAAAACTTATTACAGATGTTTTTCATAATAGCAGTAGGCAAAGAGTTGAATTTAATCGTTGCATCAATACGATTTCTAAACTCTGGTAAAAATCTTTCTTTATAATCATCATCAGCAGGACTTGAATCATCACTACCAAATCCAATTCTTCTTTTATGAGTATTATAAGAACCAACATTACTTGTCATTATTAGGAAAACGTGTTCAAAAGAAACTGATTTACCTGAACTTGATGTAATCTTACCATTATCCATAACCTGTAAAAGAATGTTATGAATCTTTGAATTGGCTTTTTCTATTTCATCTAAAAGAAGAATACAGTTAGGATGTTCATCAATAGCATTTATCAATAAACCATTACCAGATTTACCATCACCAAATCCTTTATATCCTGGAGGTGCGCCTAAAAGTTTAGATACAGAATGTTCTTCCATATATTCACTCATATCAAATCTTACCAATGGTATGTTCATAATCTTTGATAAAACTCTACAAATTTCAGTTTTACCTACACCAGATTCTCCCATAAACATCATTGATGAAGCAGTTTTATTAGTTTCTCTTAAACCACTTCTTGAAATAATTACAGCATCAGCTACTTTTTCAACAGCTTCATCTTGACCCATAATTTCCTTTTTAATATCGTCTTCAAGATGTTGATAAATTTCTTCTTCACTTTGAGAAACATTACTTAAAGGTATGTTTAAGAGCATTGATAAAGTTTTATAAACCATTTGGTCTGTAATGGTATGTTCATTTTGAAACTTTGCAAATGCTCCTAGTGTATCAATCATATCAATTGCTTTATCAGGAAAACATTTATTAGCAAAGTATTTTGTAGATGTATCAATGATTAAATCAATGATTTCTTCGGTAATTGTTATGTCAAATATTTTCTCATAAACTGATTTAACATTCATAAGAATATTCTTAGTTTCTTCTTTCGTTGGTTCTTCAAGAGTTAATCTAAAGAATTTTCTTGTAAATGCTGTATCTTTTTCTATATATTTTCGGTAATCTTCAAATGTTGTTGTTCCAACAATCCTTAATTGACCATCATTTAACAATGGTTTAAGTAAGGATATAATGTCTCCCTGACTTGAAAAATCTGAATTGCCACAAATTGTTTGCATTTCATCAATGAACAATACTGCTGATTTCTTATTTTTCAAAGCTATTGAAAGATTTTTAATACGATTTTCCAACTCTCCTTTTAATAAAAGATTACTAATCAAGGAAAGTGTATCTAATTGATAAAATGTATATTCTGGATGCTTTTCTAAATAAATTCTGGCTAAACCTTCTACAAGTTTAGTTTTACCAATACCATCATTACCAACAATTATAGCATTTGGTTTATCGTGTCTTAAAAGAACTTGTTGAAGTAAATCTAATTCTTTTTCTCTACCGATGATTTTTATCCAATCATCTGACTTAACTTTTTCCGTAAGGTTTGTTGTGTATTGTTGTAAAGCTGTTTCTACTTTACTAGTATCACCAATAGCATTTAAACCTTCATTTTCTCCAATAATACTAGCGGCAATTTTTTCTGTCATAGTATCATTAGAATGTTTGTTATAAACATTGGATAAAAAGTATTGATTGATACCATATGACAAAAGGATATTCTGAGCAAATGTTTCTCTCATAAACAAGAAAGAAGCAATCATATTAGTAATACAAAGAATATCTCCTGTATTATCATTGATAAAGTCTTGATTACATTTTGTACAAACAATGTAATATGCTTTTAATATCTTGACGTGTTCTGCTAATTCAATATTATCATCACTTGATTCAGTATGCTCTATCATTGGAAATGTTTCAATGAAAGTCTTTGTTTCCTGATACATATCTTTATAATTGATGTTTTGTTCTTCAAGGAATTTCTTAACTTTAGCATCTTTCAAAAATGCCCAAAGAACAAATTCAAGATATACGAATTTAGATGATAAAGACTTAGCTTTTTCAGTTGCTTTCAAAACAATATCATCAAAGTAATCATATACTGGTTTAGTTTTTAATTCCATATTTTTTTCTCATACTTTCTAATATTTTCTTATCTTCTTTATCAACGTTTATATGTTTCATAATACATCTAACTATTAAAGTGTTTCTTTTCAATGGATTCATTTTACTCCAAAATCCTTTATTGGAAATCCATTTAATAGGATGACTGAAAAGTTCATACGGTTTATACTTTAATATAATCTTTTCTCCAAAAATGTCAATAGTTTTTTCTGTCCCTAAAACAGCATCTAAAAATGTCACAGGTATAATTTTTTCAACTTCCAACTCACTGTATCTACCAGTATAATTAAGTATTTCATCATTATTATTTGAAACCACATCAATTTTGACACAATGATTATTACCATCATTGTCCTTAAATGTTATATTACGATGCTTTCGGTAAAACTTTGGAGGAATCACTATTTTAACACCATTATAATCAATGGTTGCTCCAAAAAATGCTTGGTCTAAAGTTACACTAATTGTTGCTTCTGGTAATATATCAGCAACTCCTTGTTTTAAGGCTTCATCATAAGCATTTTTATATTTTATGAATAATTCAGCATTACCAGTTTCTTGATTGTCTGGATGATACTTCTTGAAAAGTCCATTAAATACTTCTTTAAATGATTTGTAATTATCAATTATCATTACTTATACTCCATTGTATAAGTAATAATACACTAAAATTATCTATTTGTCAATACCTTTATTAAGATTTTTCCAAGTTTGTCTCTCTTTATTAATTTCTTTAACAAACTTTTCATATAAAAGTTTTTGCTCTCTGTTTATTTCTTGATTCTTTAAGTAACATTTGTAGTTATCTTTATCAAAACCTACGAAAATATTACTTTCATTTTCAGGCATAATGAATTTACAAGGAAGAGTAGCCAATACTAATGGAGATTCTACCTCTGGTAATTCAGGATAAACATTTTTATAAATGTATTCTGTCTTGGTTCTTACGCAACCAATTAACATAAACATTATCATAACCATTAGTAACTTTTTCATTTCCCACTCCTAACAACAAGTTGTAATTTGATAACCATTTGGATAAAGTTCTTTGAAAAACTTTCCATCAAGTTTTTTAGCCAATGCTATTGAAGATTCTGCTTCACCATCATCTGCTAATTCTTCCCAAACAGCAACACTATTTGGTTCAAAAATACCGATAACATTTGTTCCAGGTTTACCCCAACTCATATCTACCATATCAAAAACTTGTTGGTGCATCCAAGGTTGACGACAATCCCATATATATAATATATTCTTTTCAGTATTATGTAAGAATCTGAATCCATAGCAATCATCATTATTTAATTGATTTCTTAACCAATCAATTGAAGGATTCTTTATAACTGTTAATTGTTCATATTTTTCATTCCAATCATTATAAGCTAAATCATCAAAGATAACTGATTCAATAAGAACATCATCTTCACCATCATCTTCAATTTCATAAGGATGACCAAACTTATGTGGAGCATCAAAATCCCAATTTACTTTTAAAGATTTCTTACCAATACATTTAATGGTAGAAAGGTCAATTGCTATATAATAAGTATCTCTGCCTTCGGCTTCCATAATTATACCATCATAACCATTATCTATAAACCATTCTGGAACAATATTTGAATCTTGACCACCAGCATCATATTCATCTTCTGTCATATAATAAGGATGTTTGAAAGTCCCTTTAAATTTAAAGATTGTAGGAATTTCATCTTCATCATATAATCCATCATCATATACTTCTCTTTTAGCAAATGCTTTAGCCAACTTATATGTAGAACACATATAAAATGGTTTATCTTCATATGGTGTCATATTTGGGTTAACCCCTCCGTGATAACCAATAAATGATACTGGTTCATCATTTTGTTGAAATCTGTTTTTCATATCTTCCATTTTCTCATCCGACATATTATGAATACTTTCGTGTGTTTCATTATCCAAGTAGTCAATATACTTATTAGTTGGTCTTGATTTTACAACAATTTTATAACCGTTTTCTTCAGCCATTTTAATATATGGTTTCATATCTCTTAATTTAATAAATGTATTAGCTACAGCAATTTTTGGGCGACCTTCTTCCATATATTTTCTAACAGTTCCTTGACATTTCCTATGAGCGTCAGCAACTCTTTCTGGTGTCCATACATATTCACCATTTTCATCATATAAAAATTGGTCAGCTTCAACAACATTCTTTGTTAAAGTTTTTGCTAATGTTGATTTACCAGAACCAGGAACTCCACGAATTATGTAAAGGATTTTATCATCAACTGATTCATTCAATTTTTCTGTATCAAAAGTATATTTTATAACTTTTTTATAATTAACGTTTTCTATCATTTCGTCTTTTATTGCCCAACCCTTTCTATTAAAAGAATCATCCAAATGTAATTTATGGTCTCCAAAATCTCCTACAAAATTACCATAAATTACTCTGCCATCTTTTAAGGTAACTTCACAGTCATAATACATATACAATTCTTTTATATTATCTTTTTTAATTCTGTTCCCATTATCACTATGGATATAGACATAGTTTTCATTTACAGACAATAATTGACCATAAATTATTCTATCGTCTTTCAAAACAATTTTGCAGTTAGTATTTGAACTAAGATTTTTATCTATGGTCATTTCTTCCATTATTGTAACTCCAATTTACAAATTATTGATGGGTTTAAAGAATTTTTAGCAATACATTCTTCATACGCATTTATCTTTTTCAACATTATATCAGGCTCTTCTGAAAATGTCAATGAATTTATCTCATTATTCTTCTCATTGATATATTTCAATGATTCTTTTTCACTCTTTCTTAAAGACTCTAATTGGTCAACAGTTAATGCTGACACTTCTTTTAAAGATTTTACTTGATTTTCCAATTCTTGCTTTTCAAGAATTAAGCATTGATTTTGTCTTTCACTTTCAGCAACTTTTTCAGACATATATTTAAAACCAAAATAGATTCCAAAACCCATTGCTACAATTATCAAATATGGTAAAAGTTTTAAAAATATCTTCATCTTATCTCCTTACCAAGGACTATCAACCCAATCACCACATATAGTAACATTAGGATTTAAACCGAATGTTTCTCTAATATATGGTTTAGTCAATAACCATTTTTTACATTTATTTTCATAATAAGAAACTTCTTCTTCATAACCTTCTTCATTTTCATCATAATCTAATGATTCTATAAAGATAAATTCATTATTTGATAAATCATAAAATCCACCATTATTACCTTTACCAAATTTAGGAGAAAATTGGTCTAATATATTCTCATGAATCCATTGCATAGAATCAAAAAATAACCAAGTTCCATCTTCAAAACAAATAAATCTTGAGCGGTCTAAACCATTTTCTCTTAATTCTCTTTTAGTAGGATTCTTTAAAACTACCGCCATATGATTATCATAATTACAATTTTCAGCATGAATTATTTCTTCATTTAGCTGTTGAACATCTATATATCCATCTTCATCTTCAGGAGGATAAACCATTTCTAA
>Ga0247608_10007274_pt1 | contig 11383 bp, 14 predicted proteins | sample 176DNAGHGlowgp2_FD_193490 | JGI IMG/M metagenome (GOLD analysis project Ga0247608, IMG submission 193490) | Sheep rumen microbial communities from Palmerston North, Manawatu-Wanganui, New Zealand - 1766 DNA GHGlow gp2 | ecosystem: Host-associated > Mammals > Digestive system > Stomach > Rumen ... | reverse complement strand
CAGTGATGCCATAAACCTCTACGGTCTGCTTTGTCTTACGGAAGATATCATCAGCTGCGCGATACATATTCTCGAACTCGAGAGTAATAGCATCGTACTGAGCTGTGAGATCAGTCTCCATAGCAGGCTTGATGATAGGCCAAGTACCCTCACCACGGTTCAGGATTCCGAGATAACCCATAGCTTGAGACTCGCGGTCACGTACCAACTTAGCAGAAGCAGGATACTGCTTGCCAGGAACCTTATCAATCGTTACTCCTGTTGGGAAATGCTTGTTTGTTGACTCCCATCCGTCTGCAGCAGGATCGGTGTAATAAACATTAGCATTGAAACGAACCTTATTGGCCCAATTGAGTGAATCAACGCTGTCGTCATCATCGTAAGGCAGTGCTGTCAGGATAACCTTAGAAGCAGTACCTGTAGCAGATACGCGAGCGCGCTTCCACTCTCCATTAATCTTATTAGCAATGTTCTGTGCGATAGAAGCTGCATCATCACCAATCTCGGTAACATACTCATATGACTCAGTCCACTTGCGGAAACGATGAGGCATATCTTTGAATGTCAGACGAACGATGATACGCTTGCCACCATCAGCAAACTTGTTCTCAAGCTGTGTATCGAGGTTAGAGAAGTCGATAGTAACAACATCCTCAGTATCTGCGGTATATGTCAGATCCTTCAGGCTCTTAATATCGGCAGCCTTAATCTCGTTAGACCACTTGATGATAGGAGTGTACTCAACAGTACCATCCTGCTTGCGAAGAACAGCATTCTTCTTTGTTACGATACCAATCTTAATGGTGTTGATATCGCCTGCATTAGCAGCGGTAACATCATAAATCTTGTTAGCTGCAACATTCTCGTCGCAGTTCATGATGATAAACTTACCAGCATCAGCAGATGCAGCATTAATAGAAGCTGCAGCAGCAGGAGCAGCATTCAGCACAGCACCAGTAGCAAGATTGCTAACAAGTACAGTATTTACGTATGTAATCATAATTTAAATTAATTTTTTCTACTCCCCCTATATTTCAATGTCTGGACCTAACCAGCTGGGGTTTCCACGTTAAAATTATTATAGGCATCACTCTTGCGTAACAACCTAATCTGTTATAGTACGGTATCTTTGATCGCCTTGATTCTCAATATACATCTGAGCAGCCATCTTAATAATCTCGTACATTATTTCATCCTTGAAATCCGTATATTCAGCACGCGGATTGTCAAGTGTAAGTTCAGTAGGCTTCTTTAAGTAGCCTAAAGTATAGGATTTAACTGTATAATTCTTATCTGTCAGAAGCTTACAACCGTTGTCAAAACGAATACGCAATGGTCTAGCTCTATGATACTTATAATGAAAGTCAGTAAGACTATTATTTATTCTATACATAAAACTATCTTGAGTACACTCAAACACACACGTATCCATTTCATGTCCACCGTCAACAGAATCGATAGTTACATCTTCGTTGAGAGCGTAAAGGAAATCATCAGGATAACTTACAGTATATTCATCATAGCTTGCGTGTGTACTGCTCTTTGCAACACTTGGGAATGATACGGTTCTGAAAAGAGAAATGAGATCTTGTCTACGCTTCTCAGTTTGTTCATAACCAGTACGATGTATAAAATCTCCATTAAACCTAAGCTTAACGAATTTAGCAATACCCTAATTCAACCAGAACAAAGAATCTTCAGTGGCTGGCTTATTGACAGCATCGTTGATCTTATTGATCTCACGCTCAAAATTAGCAATTATTTCAATGTTTGTCATTCTTCAGTCTCCTCTTTTTGTCTACGTTGTTGTTTAGGTTGTGTGGCTGTAAGATGTCTTATGTACAAATCTGTAGCACCGGCAACAAGATCATTAAAACATTCCATCGGCAATTCGCACGCAGTATTAGTAAGAATACTAAACTCTGCGGGCAATTTTATATAAGTAAGATCAATATTGTTTATTGTAGTATACTCATCGTGAATTACCTTAATCCCGTCAGACTCAAGCACTACAACTGGATTTCTAAGAATCCTGTGTTGATCATATGCTTGATTTATGACAGCGTTTGCATCTGGCTGTTTAACGAGGATGTTTGACAGCTTTGCAGATATATTTGGATCTTTGTATGTACCAGTAACATCAGATACAGAACGTACATATGCGTAATAATCATTAGGAAACGTAAACGTAGTGTTTTTGACGTCTAGCGAGCCATCTGCTGCGCCGTTTGTACGTGTACTGTGAGTTGTTAATGTGTGCATAAGATCTTCGATTAGAACGGCTGTTCTGGAGCCAGATTCAACCTGATCGTTCTATCTATACAGCTGATCTACATACTACTTCTGAAATTGATTGAGAAACGCATAGATATCTTCTGTATCTATCTTATTCTCAAGTTTAAGCGTTGGCAGAATAGTTTGAAGCCTGCGCTCAACTTCTATGCCCAATTGTCTAGTTTGTGGTAGTGTCATGCTTCAAGTCCTCTTGTTTGTGCCTTACTCTGCAGTCTTGTAGATTCTACGTTCTCAAGAGCAAACAGAACGGCAAGTGATATTAATTCTTCTGCCATTGTATCGTTAAGCTCAAATGTACCTTCAAACGATTCTGTAAACTTATCTGGTTCTTTTATATACGTTATATGAAATTGTCCAGGTGCCTTAAGACCAGTTGGGTTATTGAGATAGTTATCATATAGCGCTACAAGCGCGCCTCCTTCAATATAAGCAACTGAATTTTTTATCCAAGGTATATTAGTAGAAGATCTCTTGAATTTCTAAGCCACTTCATGACTTACTAATGTAACAGGATTAAGAGTGCCTGATAAATTTATCATACCGGAAACGTAATATAAAAAGTCGCTAGGCAAGTCATATACAGCAGAATTTTCTACGGATGGATGTGTACCCTCCATATTTATTATTTCAAATGTAATAAGCTCCTGTATATCCGATATAGCTTTAATATCAGCTTCAAACGGAGCTCGTCTTGCATTATTACCGGTAACCTTTTGAGCTATCAAAGCTAAATAAGCTTTATTAAGAATTGTAGCAGTTTCAAATTTTGTAAGCGACGGATATGACGAAGTAACGTTGGCTTTGTCATATTCAATCATGAATTTTGTATATATATCGTTGTGCGCCATATCTCGTTGTTATATTATCTATAGCCTTCTGGCTCTATTACGTACGAAGTTTCAAGTCTATTTGTAGTATCATTCAACGTCCAATATCCTTCAAGAATATCAAGTCTTCTCTTTATTGCATTAATTATATCGTCAACTTCTGTTTTTGTATATACATCTGCAGAGTCTGCTTTACTTGATATATCTTGATGTTGTGTAAGAGGAGTAATGCTATTCTCTCCTAACGTAATCGTACCATTTTCTATTTTGGCGTCAGAAATCTTATATCCAGCAATAGTAGTAGGATTAGTTCCTGCAGTAACAATACCTTGGTTATTAACTGTAACACTTCTGTAAGTTCCCGCAGTCATATTTGACTTATCGGCTTTATTGTCCTACAGATCCTAAATAGACGCATCGTGAGAATCGTCTTTTCCAGTAGACCTATCTATTTCTTCCTATAATGCAGCCTATGTTGCTTTCTTCGCAAGTTCTGTTATAAGTCCGGTTGTAGTATCGTCATCAGAAAGGATAGCTTTAATCTCACTAATACCTTGAGCATCGATACCAAGAATGTCATCTAGGTGATCGTTCATATCTTGAATATCTTGGTCGTGCTTCTATTCAAGATTGTTTATATTCTGTTGAAGAATATCATCGCCGTCTATTCTGTCTTGTATCTCCTAATTTAAATTATTAGTGATATTAGTTTCTGCAGTAATTGCTCTGTTCTCCTCAGCATCTACATCTGCGATACGATCCTCAATCTCTTGACTAAGTCTATCGTCTAAATCTTGTTCAGCAGCTTTAGCTCTATCTTCCTCAGCGTCTACATCGTCTATACGATCTTGTATTTCCTAATCAAGTCTATCGCTAAGATCATTCTCAGCTTGTTTAGCTCTACTCTCCTCGGCATCAACATCGGCTTTCCTATCGGCAACCTCTTGATCGATTTTAGCGTCAAGTGTCCATTCAGCAGCAGTAGCTCTATCTTCTTCATTATTGACATCTTCAATACGGTCTGCTATCTCTTTAGCCAATCTATCATCGATATCCTATTCGGCAGCTTTAGCTCGAATTATTTCTTGTTCGAGGAGATAATCATTTTCGGCATCTTTCTCATCAATGTAATTTAATACATAATTATGATCATGCGCATGCTTTTCTGCAAGATCTGAAATTGCGTCGTTTAATAGATTGTAATTATTTTCAATCTTTTGCTTATTTCTGTCTACATCACCTTTAAGCGTATTGAGATCTTCTTTTACGTCCTCTATTTTCTTAATACACGGACACTACGGCTTACACAGCGGTCGTTTACACGGTTTATCACACAAACCGCATTTATTAAGTTCGCATTTTTTTAATGAACCACAAAACATCATATAGTATAAAAATTAATAGTTGTGAAAATAAACCGCAATACAACGAATTACTTATTTTCTACTTCGTTAATAATTGAAAGCTTTAGATCCTGATTCTTCTTACTATCGAGGTATGCAATGGCATCTGCAAGTGTATCTGCAAACATATCACTTCCGTAGAAGTAATGCGTCTTATCTTTACGGATAACACCCTTAGCAATAGCATTCTCAAGCAAGAACTCTGTCTCTTTCGCCTTATTGTTAACCCACTTATCAAAGAATTTCTTTGGATTCTTATCAACAAGATTAAACAGTGTAGACTCTACAAGTTCATTAGACATGCGATCAGCGCTCATACCAAACAGACGCAGGCACTTACGCATCTGCTCAAGACTAAGTGAATCAAACTCTTTGATAGCATCACGACGAAGCTTATTCTGCTTGTTCTGCTCAATAGCTTCTGCTTCACGATTGATCAAAAGATAATCCTTACCTGCGTCAAGCTTATCAAGTGATGTAGCCACTCTTTTATGACCAGTAAGGAACTTGATAATCATAGCCTGGCGAGGAATTGAATCGTCGAGCAACAATGTACGTGCACCAACTTTTACAGAGAAGGTTGTCCAAAAATCTGATGTCTTTGAAAGATGACCCTCCTCGTAACCTAAAGCTTTTTCAAAATATCTCTCATCTTCTGGGGTGAGACCCGTATATATCGACCCGGAACGTGTATAATAAGGAGCAATATAATCAAAACAATTCTTATACTTAATCAACCCGATCCAGGGATTCTTCTTTTTGATTTTAAGTTCAACTACCATAATTTACATTAGTATGTTGAGTATCGAACAGGGGGTCTTTCGACCCCCGTCGAATACTTATTTGTTTATTATAATGATCAGATACCGTCGTTTGAAATCTCAGTATCTTCTGCATCGCAGTACAGAATACCGCAAGACAGCGGGTTACGTACGATAATACCAACCTCACCGAGGAAGTGTACCTGGTAACCATCACGGCTGTTAGAACGCAGAGTGTTGATGCTGTTAGCGTAGCCGTTGGGAGCTACAGAACCACCAGTATACCACTGTACGAACTCACGACCCTTACGACATACCTTAACGATATTAGACTGACCGTCGAAGTTGCTGATGTTAACGAACAAGAAGGTGTAAGACATCAGTGGCTTACCAGTCAGCGGGTGAAGCTGACGGAAGAGCTCCATATTGTCAAACATAGGACAGCGCTTCAGTGAGAGCTCAATACCGTTCGTCATCTTGTAAGTAGTGAACTGACCACCGAGAGTCAGATTCTGACCACTACCGGTAACGAAGATATTCTCACACATGTTGAAGCTAGCTACCTTATCCTTCAGGATGCGGTCGAACTCACGCATACCCATCTCACCAGTCAGAGCAACGAAACGACGCTCATTGGTACCCAGAATGTTGTAGCAGAGATCGAACAAATAATCCTCAAACAGCTCAGCAGTAAGCTTAGTGTAGTAACGGATGTTAGCTGGGCTAATCTGTTCAAACAGACCAGACATCGTAGGAACAGGACGTCCGTTTGTACCCTTATTGATATAAGTACCATCGCTCAGACGGTTGCTCTTAGAGAACAGCAGAGCTGTCTCCTCACGCTTCTTCCACTCACGCAGAGCCTTCCAGTACTGATAGTCAGACCACAGATAAGACTTCTTACCGGTCTCGGGATCTGTCAGTGCAATAGCCAGTACAGTGCTGTATGCGTCACCAGTGATGTTGTATGTCAGACGGAGAGTCTGCAGGTGGTTACGCATCTTGAATGGAGTCTGATAGTTGATGATATCAGCCTCATCGCTGTACTCCTCGTAAGCAGAACCAATACGGCTTACCTGACGACCAGGAAGCAGGAACTCACCAGGAATATAAGCAGCCTGTGAACCATCTACTACATAACACTCATAAACCCAAGAACTACCATCCTGAGTGGGAACACCCTGAGTACGAACCTGGAATTTATAATCGTCGAATGAAAGAATTGCGCCAGGACCAAACCAACGCTCCTCCATAGCAATATAAATAGGAGTGTTATTCAAGCCTGGAGTAATAGTTGCGTAGTTAGCAACAGTAACTTCCTGGCCATTCCATCTTGCCCAACGAATATTAACTGCGTGATCGCCATCAATCTGCACACCCCACTCAACCTCGCGGTTCTCAATGATCATAGTCTTACCAAGACCGCCAGTCAGCAGGTCGATGGTAGTTGAAATACCATCATCCTTTGTACCAAATACCAGTGAAAGCAGACCAGAAATCTCATGAGGCTTGGTCAGCAGTGCGTTTGAAATCATGTTCTCATCAACCAAATCGCTGAAACGACGTCCGCGATAAAGCTGAAGATTGTTAAGTAAAGTATTATTCATATATATTTATAATTGTGTGCGTCAGAACATACCACCTATAAGGTCGGTTACTGACTTTTGTTTATCATCGGCATTATAAGTGCTATGATTCTTTGCACTATGCCTTAACATTTTCCTAAGTTTTTCAGCAGCGGATGTTTCTCCGGTGTTCTTTGCACTAGATATAAGGGAGTCAGCCTTCATTGTGAAGTAGGCCGATTCGATCAAATTCTTTGATAGATTTTTGTTAAAGTCTTTAGTATATTGAGACTGTCCGTTTTGATCCACTTTGAAAATATAATCGAACAAAGCCTTACGATCTTCTTTAGGAATTGCTATACCCCTAATGTTAGTAAGCTCGTTTATATCCTTACTAACTGTATTGAAGAATTCTCTTGATTGCTCTTCTTGCTGTCTAGCCAATTCCTCTTGCTGTCGTTTAGCTTCTTCTACTTCTTTCTGGCGTAATGCCTTTAATCTATCCAAAGCATCCTCTGATTCCTCATACAGCATATCGCTATCTTCGTAGCGGGAAATCTTTTTATTAATTTGTTCATCAGTATAACCACTGCGCTGCATAAGTTCACGTACAACTGCTTTTTGATTATTCTCGTCTTCGAGATCAATGTTATCGAGAGTCAAAGCCTCTTGCTGTTTACGATAGAAATCTTCAAACTTACCTCCATTCTTTACGTACTCGTCGAGCGCCTGTATACGATCGTCAGCGTACTCAGGTTTGGAGTTCTCGTTCACTACAGCTTTCATATAATCTGTAAGCTGATCTACTGTAAGAGGTCTATCTTTCTCATCGATCTCATCCATATTCCACCCGAGAGATTCTCCAAGAGCATCAAAGAAAAGACCCACTTGCTGAGCCTCAATGATGTCATCTTGCGTTGGATCGTCATCCTGCTTATTGTTAGGATCTGGATCCGGATTGGGATCTACTGGTGGTTCGGGATTGTCGGTTACCGGAGGTTCCGGACTATCATCCACGTGTGCATTTGGATCCGGTGTATTTGGATCCGGTTTGTTGCCGTCCTCAGGATCTTTCACTGGCGGCTCATTAAGTATCTTTTCACCATCGATTGGATCCTCAAATGTATTTATCTCATCGATATTGGTAACACCTTCCCCCTCTTCAGGGTTAGTAAAGATATTATCAAGAATACCTTCAAATCCGCTCGGAATTGTATTCTTTTTCTTTGCCATATAATTATATGTAAGTTATTTTATTCAGACTTCATTGTCTGTTTAGTTTATTTATAACTTCAATTGCGTAACTTTCCCCATTATCTAAATTCTACCAGAATTCTTGAGGCGCGTAAAACATTTTGCCGTTTAATAATGGTCTTCCGTATAACATATAAGTTAATTTGTTTCAGAGTTTATTCTCTGTATATTTGATTCCAAAATAACTAGGGCTCGCTATCTCACTTATCTAGTGAATAGCATTTGGCACTTTTAGTGATTCTTTAATATTGTTACCATAAACCCTAATAAAATTATCTGTATCTTTATCTGGATATTGATCAACCCAAAATTGTGTATCGGGGAATATATTCTCAATTTCTTTTAATACTCTGGCAATTTCCCCTATACTTCCTTCAGTCTGATTTATCAAATCGTAACTGAGTCTATGGACCTTACCGTCAGAACATAAAATGGCGGTGTGTATTATATATTTATTCATTGTTGTCTTCATGATAACCCATTGATAACCAAGGATATACTTTATATTCACTAAGTACATTTGCAAGTTGTTTAATCAGTGGGGCTACTTTATCGTTTATTACTTTTTCTGGAACATCACCTAAGTCTAAACTTACGACTTGTCCAAGTTCTCCTGGAGCTGCATTCTGTTTATTTGTTGCATGTAGCATTGCTCCGTCATATATTCTCATAATTTGTACAGTTTATTTTGTTATATTAATGATGCCACTTCTTTGCATTTAAAGCAAACACTGCCATCTTCTTTTGTTCAGGTGTACCATTTTCTTTAAACCAAGAAGCAGAATGTCCTGTTCGTTTCTTTAAAGCTGTAAATTTACCACGGTTTGCCGGTTTAATATGTATGGGAGACTTACCGTTTGAGTATCCAGGAAACTTTTCTATAAATTCCCTAGAATACGAAGGATTATATTGCCATGGAGTTCTAACTATAATAGGTGTTCCTGCGGCATCAACTGCATTTGTTCCAATAATCTATAAAAGTTTCTTTATTCCATGTAAATCTGTGGCATATTTACTATAATCAGAAGGTAGATATTTCCATATATCCTATTCTCTCGATACAGGTACGCCTGCAAACGATCCTAACTATTTTAAGTGTCCAGCACTATCGTATTCCACAAATCCGTCGTTTGAATAATTTCCTCTTATGTATCCTTCGTCGCCAATTGTTTCTATCGGTTTTACTTTATATGCCTGCTAATCTGGTATCTTAATCTCTAATGTCTATACTGGAGACTAATATACTGGTATGTTTTTTGACACTTTTTTATAATTCTACGCAATATACTAATCATGAGGTCCGAAACCATAACCTATCGACTTTAAATCAAATCCATATGTAGGATCTATTTGTTTATTGTATAGATATGCATCTATTGCATCTCCGTATTCTGACTCCGGATTATGTAACATTATGTTGGCTTCATCCAAATCATTTGCTGTTTTCTTTAACTTGTCGCTAACAAATCCAGTATATGCAAGACTTGGATCTTCTGCAAAGGAATTATAATAACCAAAATCTCCGTTGCGTTTTCCTGTAAATATATAATTCAATACAGCTTTTGTTCTATCTTTATCGAATGTTTTTATACCATTTTTAATTTTATCAAAAGGAGTGGGATTACTGGATGTCCTCATTACTGTTTCAACAGTTCTTCTACCTATTTTTGTTTTTGCTGCTGATCTAGCTGCAGTTGTAGCAGCATGTAATATAGCTTTCTCTGCTCCAAGTCCAATTGCATCTCCAATCAAATCACCAGAAATTCTACCGCCTGTTAACGCTACTAAAAATGGATCGATTGCCGGTTGCTCTAATCCTTTTTCATTAGTACCGGAAGACATAAACGGTTTCACCCAATCAGTGCGATGTTGAATGTAATATGGAAAGTTATTCAATGTATAGCTTCCGCGTTTGAGATCTATTTTCTGTGGAGTAATATACATATCTTCGAATAACTTGGTATAATCGTCTGTAAATGTACCGTCGTTATTTATTTTGGCATGAGATACATTGTGTCCAATTTTACCATCTTTATATCCAGGCAACTTCACATTCTTAAAACCCAGGCGTTTCCCTCCAAATACATTATTAGAAAGATTATCCATTAGAGCGTCCTATACATCTTTATCATTAAACAATATATCTTGAACAACATTATTTATATTATTAGTTGCTCTACGTGCATATAATCCAGATGTATTAAATGCAGGACTCGTTGGATTATTCCAAGATGATATACTAGATGGTGCAGGATTGTTTAAAGAATAATCCGATTTTATATTTACTGTCGGTGGCTAAAATTGACTTGCAGCATTTAGTTCTGCAGCTGTAGTTTGGCTCATTGGTTTTGCACTCACTTGCTATAATACATATAAATCTGGATTATTTGCCATATGGGCGTTAAGTGCCTTTGCGAACGACTTCATTCCAGTTAAATTTCTAGTGTAATTCTCAACGGAGTCTTCGTAATAATTAAGACCTTTTAACCCTTTTGCATAATCATATAATGTATCAGCTGCAATTACATTCTTGTATCTACTATTCATAAGTCTGACGTAATTTCTCACGAAGTCGGACTTGTCTTTATATGTAGTATAAGTCTTTCCATTCCAGCCTACGCCGCCAAAGTTATTCTATTCTTTTGCAACTCTACTCTGTCCGTAATTACTTTCATAAGCAAGCTACGTTATCATATTTTTGTAAGCAGCTTCCGGATTTTTTACTCCCTGCGCAACCATCTCTTGAAATAAAACCGGCCCCATCTCTTCGATGAACGTTTGATATGCCGGTTTACCTCCTGCATATCTAGGAAGTCCTGCATCATATATTTCAGATACGGACTTGCCGTTCTTATAAGCTTTAAACCGCTCTCTAAATGCTGTTGTATCTTTGCCCATATCCATCCATTCTATTGCTAAGAAGATTAGCAATGACGTTGGTAATGAAGTCATCACCTCCGTCATGCTAAACTAATCTTAGTATAAGTTTTAACAATTGATTGTTTTCTCTAGTAAGCTATAGAAGCTCTTGTTCTTCAGCATGTGTCATTTCTCACCACTTACTTTATTACGAATAGCTGCTCGAGCTTTAACTCTCTCACGTTCAAGAGCAGCATCATCTTTTTGCTTCTGCAGCTCCATCTCGTGCTTCATACGCTGCTTTTCGAGATCAATCTTCTTATCTTCTATCTCCTTCTTCTGACGAGCTTCGTAACGCTTAGTATACTCGTCCGATGCAATCTTACGCTGTGCTGTAGCATCCTTAGCAATTTCCATAG
>Ga0247608_10007273_pt1 | contig 11384 bp, 8 predicted proteins | sample 176DNAGHGlowgp2_FD_193490 | JGI IMG/M metagenome (GOLD analysis project Ga0247608, IMG submission 193490) | Sheep rumen microbial communities from Palmerston North, Manawatu-Wanganui, New Zealand - 1766 DNA GHGlow gp2 | ecosystem: Host-associated > Mammals > Digestive system > Stomach > Rumen ... | reverse complement strand
CGTGATAGTGGCCGGAGGCTCTGAGGCTGCCGTAACGGAGTGCAGCATAGGCGGTTTCGGATCGATGCAGGCATTATCGTTCCGCAACGATGACCCGCAGACAGCCTCGAGGCCGTTCGACAGAGACCGCGACGGTTTTGTGCTCGCCGAAGGTGCTGCCGCCATCATCCTTGAGGAATTGGAACATGCCAAAGCCCGCGGGGCGAAGATCTATGCAGAACTTACAGGTTGCGGACTCAGCGCCGACGCCTACCATATCACTGCCTCGCATCCCGAGGGACAAGGAGCCTACGATGCCATGCTTGCCGCCATAGAGGAATCGGGGATGCCGATAGATGCCGTAGACCATATCAACACTCACGGCACGTCGACGCCGATAGGCGACATCTCGGAGCCCAAAGCCATAGCACGGCTGTTTGGCGACCACGCCGCCAAAATCAACCTCAATTCCACGAAGTCCATGACCGGCCACCTGCTTGGCGCCGCCGGCAGCGTGGAAGCCATAGCCACCATCCTGGCCATCAAGGAGAACATTGTTCCACCGACCATCAACCATTTCAACGACGACCCTTCCATCGAGCCCCTCAATTTTACCTTTAACCACGCCGTTAAGCGCGACATACACTTTGCCCTCAGCAATGCCTTTGGCTTTGGAGGCCACAATGTATGCTTAGCCTTCCGCAAATACGAATAGGGAGAGGAGTTATGCCACTGTTTTGCCGGCATCGCAAGGACGACCCGTTTTACAGTTTTTTTAAAAACATACTCGGTTTTGTGCCCCGACGCACCGAGTTGTACCAGACAGCCTTCATCCACCGTTCCAAGTCGATGGAGACCCTGCAGGGCCGCAAAATCAACAACGAGCGGCTGGAATATTTGGGCGATGCCGTGCTGAGCACGCTGGTGGCGGAATACCTGTACCGCAAATATCCCTATCAGGGCGAAGGCTTCCTCACGGAGCTACGATCGAAAATCGTGAGCCGCGCCAATCTGAACAAGCTGGCCCAGAAGATAGGACTATCGCAGCTGATACAGTATAACAAAGAGCAGCAAGGCATCTTCAAATCCATTGACGGAGACGCCTTTGAAGCCCTTGTCGGCGCCATCTACTTAGAGAAAGGCTACACCTTTACGCGCAAAGTCATCATAGACCGCGTCATCAATCTGCATTTGGACATCGACGCCATGTCGCACCAAGAATGGAACTTCAAGAGCAAGCTGATAGACTGGGGACAGCGGGAGCGCTGCAAGATCAGTTTCGAGGTGGTCCGCACACTCTATGAAGGCAAGAAAAACGCCAGCCGCAAGGAATATGAGATCCGCGCCATGGTAGGCGACGAACCCGGCGAGACGGCGATAGAGTATTCCATCAAGGCCGCTGAGCAGCTGGCCGCCGAAAAGACCTACAAAAAACTTGTGGAAAGCGGTCGCATCAAGCCCACCGAGACCAAATAGAGACTCTGATTCCAAAATATTTAGCTCAAATCAGATACCAAATAATTTAGCTCAAAGCAGATACCAAAATATTTAGCTCAAAGCACCCTGTGGTAGCATTCAGAAGCGCCAGCGAATCTGCGCTTTGATTTCGTGCTTCATATGGCCCGGCACCACGTCGTAGCCCGACCCCAGCGACTCCTTGTCGGGATAGAACGAGACGGCATATTTCAGCGCCCACGACCACTGGTCCGACCAATCCTGCCGCACGACGAGGTAGCCTCTGATACCGCGACCCGTGAGCATCGGCACGGCAAACTCATACATCAAGTCGCTCTCGTAGGCGAAGATGCGGGCATCATAGGCAGAGACGTCGAAGAGGGCGAGACGCAGCGTGGCAGAGAGAGGCTTGGCAAGGCTTGCCCATTTCAGCGAGGCCTCTTGCGACATGAGAAAGCCCCGTTGCGGCGCATGCTCCTCGCAGTCGAACCACGTAAGGAGGAGCCTTGAGAGGAGCCTGAGCGACTGAGACGGCGAGTAGTCCAGTGAGAAATTCAGCTGGCGCCGCCAAGTGCGTTCCGTAGCATAGAGCATGCCATCGCTGTTGCGTTGCGCCGATTTGAGCCTGAATTGTGCGGTAAGGGTGGTATAGGGCGCAACAGCCTTGGAGAGCGCGAGGCGGTAATCCACGCCCGACGAAGGGCTGTATATGCGGTAGCGGAACCACGGAAAACGAAAGAAATCGACCGAAGAGCGCATGTCGATAAAGAAAGGCAGCCTCGTATTAAACATCAGCGTCACCCCCGACTCATTCTGAGGAGAATCCGACTGACCCAAGGTGTTGGCGAAACGGTTCTGATAGGTTGGAGCCCCGTAGCGGTAAGCCACCGACACCACATTGTTGGTGTTGAGATGCAACATCATGCCCGCCACCGCAGCAAAAGGGCACAGATGCGGCTGCGACCAATAAGAGCGCAGGCTGTCGTTGAGCGCCAGTGCCGCCTCGCCGAACAGCATCAGACGCCTGAAGCGATAAGTGGCATCGATGCCTACATTGAAATTGTCAGCGCCACGGAAAGCGTAGGTGTTGTACAGATTCGGCGCCGGGATGACCGCCTTGTCGAAATGCAAGGCATAAGCCGTTGCCCCGAGCTGCAGCGACTGACGGCGATACTGGATATGGGTGCCGAAGAGCTGCTCGACGAGGTTGTTGCGTTTGCTCATCTCGTTGTCTGTGCGGTGATAGCCAGACTCGTAGAGACTCTGCAAATAATCCTCGCCCGACAGCGAGGTGTCGGAAGGTGCAGCCGTAGCGTCGCGGCGTGCCAGGGAATAGAACGCCGTGATTTCGGTGTGAGGAGCCACCTGGAGGGTGGCAGCAGCCCCCTGCAGGTAACCGTATTCGCAGAAAGCGCTGGCGGGGCGTATGCCCTGACCATAGCGACGCAGCGCCATATTGCCAGACATCCATGGGGCAAAACCGCTCCACAGCGTAGCCCCCTGACCGAACTGCAAATGGTATTTGCCGACGATGGCACGCTTGACGATACCCATATTATTGAGCATCAAATAGAAACCATAGTAGTCGAAGCCTGGCAGCGGCGTATGGTGGAGGAAAGGCTCGCCGGGGTCTTTGTCGGCCGAGAGCTGGAACACGATTTTGTCGGCACAGTGAAACCTGTAGCGGAAATAGAGTCTCAACGGCGAGCCCGCATAGATATCCTCCTCATAGGCACGCGAGAGAGGCCATGACATCTTGCCACCAACACGCAAGTTGCCGTGGCCGTGGGCCAGGAGTTGCCGCAGCGACTGCCGTTCCTGATGAGCCACCGGCGCCACCGTGACGAAAGGAGCCATACGGCGGATAGTCAAGGAGTCGAAGCCATTGAGCAGATGCAGTTCGGCAAGCGACAACATCTCGCCATTCTGCTCAATGTAGGCGCGCAGCACCTCGCGCTGGAAGTCGGAGAGGAACGGGAAATCGTTCCAGTCGACGGAAGCCGTATCGTTGAGATTCATCGGGTTGTCGAGCAGCGTAGCGAGCCGTTCCACCAGGTCGTCGGGAACCGATTCAGACTCGAACTGGTCGGCCCATTGTTCCAGCCATTCCCCCAGCACCGCATTGCCGTCTTGCTGAGCCACGGCCCACGGCAAGCAGAGCATGGCGAACAACAGCGAGGCAAGGAGACGGACTGTTTTCATAATCAGGCGTTAGAAGCGATAACTAAGAGCCAAAAGAGGGGACATTCCCAGAACCGAATGGTACTGGGCGACAAGGTCGACACCGAGATGTTGGCGCTGCATGCCCAAGCCGAAAGTGTAGCATACCGGCGCAGTAGAGAAACCCATTCTGACGGCATAGAAATCGAAGAAGACATATTCCAGACCGCAGCGCAACGAGGCGTCGTCGTAGAGCGACTTTTCCACTTCGACGACGGCAAGAAGTTCGTCGGCAAGCCAGTAGGAGGCGCCCAGATTGAAGCGTGCCGGGACATAGAGCTGGGAGGCGGTCTGCAGCGCCACCGCCGAGGGGTTGTAGGCTTTGAAACCTACGGTAAGCTTGTCGGACGGTGCATATTGTAGCGCCACCGAGAAGGTGAGCAGATGCTGAGGGTCGTAATAGGGGTCGGAGGTAGAAGCGTGGAGATAATGGAAGGCGGCGCCCAAGGACAGTTGTTTCCCCAGGGGAAGCGCATAGGCCAGCGAAAGCATCTGCTCGTTATAGTCGCTGTTGCCATAATGCACGGCCGAGAAAGCGAAGGCGCCAAAGCCGACGGGCACGGCCGCTGCCGCCGAAGCGTAGCCCATGCCCTGCATGAGGAACTGCTGCTGGTAAGCGAGCGCCACCGAGGTGCTTTGAAGGCGAGCCATGCCCGCGATGTTGTCGAGAGCCGACACATGGTCGGGCAATGCCACGGCGGCGCCCCCCATAGCTGCCGCTCTGCCGGCGAGGACAGGGAAGTCGAACTGTGCCGCCATAGGCAAGGGCAGGAGCAGAAGAGACAGAAGGAACCATTTATGCATACGCTACAGATAGCAAAGACGCGCCACACCGCAGAGGGGGAATGGCGCGTCGGTTAGGGAAGCGCCCTCCGAAGAGGGACATTGATGACAACTTAGAGATTGCAGAGACCCCCCTCATAGAAAGCCTGCTGCACCAATTCGTGGATGAGCGAGGTGCGGCGGCTCGAGAAAGAGCCCGTAATGGTCACCTGGTGGAGGTAGTCGTCAGTGTTGATCATCTGGCCGTTATCGATGGCATCATTGATGCGGTCGATGTCGCTTTGGGAGAGGTAGTAAGCGCCGACATTGTTGAAGGTACCCTTGACGGTGTAGCCCACAGCAGGATATTCCGAGATGCTGATAGCGCCGCTGTTAGAGATGTACCACGAAGTGTCGGAGAGGGCGATGATGACAAAATTGAATCCTGCAGGGCTGCGGATGATGCTTGCCAAAGTGTCGAAGTTGAAGTTACGCAGTCTGTCGACCGTCAGGAGTTCGTTGATGGTATAGGACCCCGTAGTGGTGTCGGAGACCTGATAGACCATAAAGGGGAACGTCAGTTCAGCCTTGGAGAGGTCCACCTGAGCGCTGAAATCGATGGTGGCGATGGTCGATGTTTCGGTTGCCGAGTCCACGATGGCGAAATTGTCGACCACGCTGGAGACGAAATTGACCGTATCGACGGTAGCGCCGTTGTCCTGGTCGGGGGTGGTGATATATACCGTGGATTGGCCGAAGAGACCCTCTTCGATGATGTCGTTGATGATGCCCAGCTCATCGCATGAGCTCAACGACAACAAGGCGAAAACGCCCGCAAGCAGTGAAAATAATTGTTTTTTCATAATTGATAATGTTTGTTAATAAAATGGATTAATAATGGCACAACAATCTGTATAACGCAAAATTACAAACTTTGTTTCATGGACACCAAAAAATTCTTCAACTCGGTGAGCGTATCGATAAGTTGAAGCTTCTTGTCGGGAGTTTTGTCGTTGCGGAGCTGCTGACGAGCGCCTTCGAGGGTGAGGCCGCAGTCTTTGGTGAGATGGTGTATACGCCGGAGGAGTTCGATATCCTGCCGGGTATAGCTTCGCGTGCCCTTCTTGTTTTTAGCGGGGCGCAACTGAGGGAACTCCGACTCCCAGAAGCGGAGCAGCGAAGTGTTGACGCCGAGCATCTCGGCCACCTCGCCGATGTTGTAATAAAGCTTACCTTCGGTCATGACATATAAGGTGTTAATAGACGTAATAGCCTTGGTTAGACTGATAGCTTTCGCGCTTTTCGTATTTCACATCGCGCAGCGAGGAAGCCTTGATGTTGATAGCGAAGTTCCAGCTTTTGTAGTAGCCAAAGGGCACCCAGTTGAAGCGCATCTCCCAGCAATGGAGGTCGCGGTAGATGTCGATGCTGGTGTAGGACATGCCCTTGTTGGTGAAGTCGTAGCCCGTAGAGAAATGGAAGCGCCAGTTCTCGGTGAGTTTGAGGCTGCCCGAAACGGAGACAGAGTGCGTGATGCTGCGGTTGATATTGAAACGAGCCGCGTCGTAGGCGCTGATATAGCTGAGGGTATAGTTGAAAGCCAGGTTCCACGGCATGGAGAAGTCGGCGTAGGAGCCCATCATCCAGACGGGGTCGTAGTCGTAGGGAGTCTGCCGTATAGGCTGCACCATGGTGCCATTGCCTTTGGGGGCGTTGCGTTTGAAGGAGTTGCTGTTCAGGCTCCACGACAGTTGGGCGCTCCACGAGGACTGGTTGAGGCGGAAGAGCTTGTGCTGGGTGTTCCAGAGGAAGCGGTCATGTTTGTTGCCCAGGCTATCGATTTCGTAGGGCGAGAAAGAGCCCGAATAGTTGAGGACGAGCGTCTTGAACAACGTGGTATGGCCCGAGATGTTCAGATCCGACCAGTTGAGCGAGTCGCGAGCCAAGTCGTAGCTCATCGAGAGGTTGAGGCTTTCGATCAGGACCACCTTTTTGAGTTCGTCGGTAGTGTCGCGCCAAGGTTTGATCTTGGCTTCGAGATTGTTACCTATAGATATGCCTATCTGCCCCGAGCGTCCGTCGGCGGGGCCGCCATAGAGGCTTTGTTCGAAGATGGAATAGCGGTGCACATAGCCCGTGGTGTCGGTGTAGGACCGCCAGTAGCCCAGGCGTTCGCTGCCGAAGTCGGGACGGAAATTGAACGACAGGCTGGGATTGACGACATGCCGTAAAGCCTTGAGGGGGCCCACTTTGAAATTGAACATGCCATAGATGCGTGTAGAGAGCGCCGAGGAGAAAGCCACGTCGCGGTTGGCATGGAACCCGCGCACCGTGTCGATATGCAGCGAACCCGTTTCGTCGATATCCTTACGGATGGTCGACCAATGCCAGCGCTCGTTGTAAGTCAGCGAGTTGGTCCAGTTGAAGAACTTGAGGACCTTCATAGTGCTCTGCACCGGGATACGGTGGTGGATGCCGTATTGCATCTCGTTGAAGATGGTCTTTTTCAGGATGTTGGAGTCCTGGGTATTGATATTGTTCTCACCCTCCAGGACGTAGGACATCGAAATATTCTCATACCAGCGGTAGGCACCCGAAGGCATCTTGCGACGGAAAGGATAGAACGTGTTGCTGCTGAGCGAAACGGAGGGCAGCTTGATGTTCATGACCCCCGTCTGGATGTTGTACGACTCGCGGGCGCTGAGCGCCAGGTTGAACCAAGAGCCGATAGAAGTCGTGTAGCTGATGTTCGACGTCGTCGTGCTGTTGAAATAGTCGTTGGAGTTGGTAGTGTTGCGGTTGTAGTTGCGGCTGATGATATTGACATCGGCCGAGAAGCGGCTGTTGGGGTTGGCTTTGGCGTCCTGGTCGTGGCGCCAGGCGATCTTGAAGTCGCTGTATTTGCGGAAGGTGTTGGTGTCGCCGCTGATACCCGTCTTGGTGATGCCGTAGCGGATGTCGAAGTTGCCCTTGTATTTATAGCGGCGGTAGTAGTTGGACTTGGCTTCGGCGGCCCAACTGAGGTTGGTATAGATTTCGCCGATGAGCGAGAGGTCGATGAAATCGTTGATAGCGAAGTAGTAGCCGCCGTCTTTAAGATAGTAGCCACGTCCCGTCATCCAGCCATAGGAAGGGAGGAGGATGCCCGAGGCGCGGTCGTGGGCCAAAGGGAAAAAGGCGAACGGCAAAGCCAGGGGGGTAGGCACATCCTCGATGGTGACATAGGCTGGGCCCGTAACGATTTTGTCGTTGGTTATCAGTTTCGACTCGGTGAAATTGATGGCAAAATGGGGGTGGGCATAATTGCAGGTAGTGTATTGGCCGCCGCTAAGGTACATCACCGAGTCGTTGATTTTCTTGATTTTTTCGCCGTGAAGGTAACCGTCACCCTCTTGCGTGATGACGCCGCAGATGATGCCTTTCTGCGTGTTGTAGTTATACGTCAGCGTGTCGGCGTTGTATTGCGAAGAGCCCTGGACGAAAAGGGGACGTCCCTGATATTTTCCGGCGCTGTCGACCGAGCCTCTGGCGTGGAGCACCTGCTTGTCGAAGTCCACCTCCACGACATCCGCCTTCAGGTTCATGCCGTCAAAGGTGATGTCGCCCTCGTGGTAGAGGAAGGCCCTTTTGCGGTCCAGATCGATGGCGATAGAGTCGGCAGCCTTGTATATGACCGTTTGTTCGACAGCGTCGGGCGACAGGGGGAGCCGCGCGGCGCTGTCGGCGGCGACAGAGTCGGGGAGGGAGAGCGAGTCGCGCAGCGCCGTGTCGGACGGCGACAGCTGCGACTGTGAAGGCACATCTTGAGCGTAGACCCCCTGGCATCCCAGCCACAAGCAGAGCAGCAGGAGGAACCCCGGCAGGGGAGAAAAACGGGAGTATCGGGAAGCCAAGGGAGCCAACTTAAAATGTTATTTTTGATTATTTTTCACTTTTCGCTCGACAACATACAAATTTTTAGTATTTTTGCATTTTGAAAGTGCAAAGATAGCACAAAAAGCGCAATTGATAAAAACAAAAAATATACATCTATAAATGAAACGTTTAGTAGTTCTAATGATGGTCCTGCTCCTCATTCCGGGAGTTACATTTTCCCAAAAAAGAGAGCCGGGAAAAGTAAAAACCTTGGTTATCGACCCAGGCCACGGCGGGGACAAGCCCGGAGCTTTGGGTAAGCACAGCAAAGAAAAAGACCTGACGCTGGCCATAGCCAAAAAATTCGGCAAACTGGTCAACGACAACTACCCCGACGTAAAGGTCATCTTCACCCGCACCACCGATGTCGACGTCACCCTATCAGAGCGAGCCAACATTGCCAACCGGGCCAAGGCCGACCTCTTCATTTCCATACACTGCAACTCGCACCCCACGACGGTGCCCGTGGGCATGGAGACCTACGTCATGGGCCTTTCGAGGAGCCGCGCCAACATGGAAGTGGCCAAGAAAGAGAATGCCGACATATTGCTGGAAGACGGCTACAAGACCAACAAAGAATACCAGGGCTTCGACCCCAACTCACCCGAGAGCTACGTGATGTTTGCCATGTATCAGAACGCCTATATCGACAAGAGTCTGAATTTTGCGCAATTTGCACAAGACCAGTACAAGAAGGCCATCAAGACCACCAACCGCGGTGTGAAGCAAGCCGAATTCTTCGTCATCTACAAGACCGCCATGCCCGCCGTGCTGACCGAAGTAGGCTTCATCAGCAATCCCGCCGAGGAGGCCTTCATGATGTCGGAAGAGGGGCAGTCGACCATAGCCGTATGCCTGCTTAATGCTTTCGCCAACTACAAAGCCCACGAAGAGGCCACTGCCAAGCCCGCCAAGATGGAGATTGACCTGCCCGGCTACGGCAAGAACAAAGGCAAGAAAGACGCTGCCAGCGACAGCACCTCGCGCGCCGAGCAGCAACAAGACGACGCACTGGCCACCACCATATTGCAGTCGCAAGGCGAAGAGGCTCCCAAGGCCGTTGTAGAGACACCCGCGCAGCCCCAGAAAGAGAACCTGTCGGGCACCGTAGCCATCCAGCAGGAAGAAGCCGAGCTGAAAGTGGTGGTGCAGAAAGACCAGGAAGAGGTGGCCGGGGTGACCTACCGCGTCCAGTTCCTGACCAGCGAGAAAGCCATCAAGGACGGTGCCAAAGACTTTAAGGGCGTGACCGGCTACCAGGTGTACCAGCAAGACGGGTTGTACCGCTACACGATGGGCAACGAACCCACCGTGGCCCGCGCCAAGAACATACAGAGCGAACTGCGCAAGAAAGGCTTCAAAGACGCCTTCATCATAGCTTTCTATAATGGCAAACGCATCACCCTGCAAGAAGCCAGAGAACTCCAAGAACAACAATAACAGACATGATTACCGTTAGCAACGTAACGAAACGCTATGGCGAGCAGCTGGCCCTCGACAATGTGAGTTTCAACATAGAACCCGGCGAGATAGTGGGTCTATTGGGTCCCAACGGCGCCGGCAAGTCGACCCTGATGAAGATCATCACATGCTTCATACCGCCCAGCGACGGCGAAGTCACCGTGTGTGGCCACAGCATCTTCGACGCCCCGCAGGAGGTGTGTCGCCATATAGGCTATCTGCCCGAGCACAACCCGCTCTACACAGAGATGTACATCCCCGAATTCCTGCAGTTTATAGCCGGCACCTACGGGCTGCGCAACGTCAAGGAACGCGTCGAGGCCATGATCCAACTGACCGGCCTCACGCCTGAATTGGGCAAGCGCATCGGAGCCCTCTCCAAGGGCTATCGTCAACGCGTAGGACTGGCGCAAGCCATGATCCACGACCCCGAGGTGCTGATACTCGACGAGCCCACCACAGGACTGGATCCCAACCAGCTGGAAGAGATACGCCGCGTGATCCGCAACGTTGGCAAGACCAAGATCGTGCTCCTTTCAACCCATATCATGCAAGAGGTCGAAGCCATGTGCAGCCGAGCCATCATCATCAACCACGGCAAGATAGTGGCCGACAACAGCGCTACCGAGCTGAAGAGCCAAGAACTTTCCGGCAACCGCTACACCGTAGAGTTTGACGGTGCCGTTGACATCGACAAACTGCGCCACATAGAGGGCGTCATCAAGGTACAGCATCTGCAGGGACACACCTACAGCCTGCAGGCCAAAGGCGACACCGACATCCGCAAGCGCCTGTTCCAATGGGCAGTAGACCAGCACTACACCGTATTGACCATTCAGAAAGAGCAAGAGAGCCTGGAACATGTCTTCCAGCAGCTTACCCATTAGTATAACATCCGAAGCAAACATCACCATGACACGACAAGAATTAATAGCCACCATCCGTAAAAAGCAGTCGTTCCTGTGCGTGGGACTCGACACCGACCTTAAGAAGATACCGCAGCATCTGCTTGGCCACGAAGACGCCATATTCATGTTCAACAAAGCCATCATCGACGCTACCCTGCCCTATGCCGTGGCCTACAAACCCAATCTGGCCTTCTACGAATCCGCCGGCATCAAGGGTCTGCAACAGCTGAAAAAAACGATGGATTACCTACACAGCCTTCCGGAGCCCGTATTCACCATCGCCGATGCCAAACGCGGCGACATAGGCAACACCTCGCAGCAATACGCCAAGGCCTTCCTTGACCCTGCGGGAGACTTCAACTTCGACTCCATGACCATAGCACCCTATATGGGCGAAGACTCCGTGACCCCATTCACCGTCTACGACGGCAAATGGGTCATTCTGTTGGCATTGACCTCCAACAAAGGTGCTTTCGACTTCCAGTTCATCGAAGCCCAAGGCGAGCAGAAGCGGCTATTCGAGAAGGTGTTGGAACGCTCACAGGCATGGGGCAATCCTGGCAATATGATGTACGTGGTTGGAGCCACAAAAGCCGACATGCTTACCGAGGTAAGAAACATAGTGCCAGACAGTTTCCTTTTAGTTCCCGGCGTAGGAGCCCAAGGAGGCAGCCTCACCGAGGT
>Ga0247608_10007270_pt1 | contig 11388 bp, 26 predicted proteins | sample 176DNAGHGlowgp2_FD_193490 | JGI IMG/M metagenome (GOLD analysis project Ga0247608, IMG submission 193490) | Sheep rumen microbial communities from Palmerston North, Manawatu-Wanganui, New Zealand - 1766 DNA GHGlow gp2 | ecosystem: Host-associated > Mammals > Digestive system > Stomach > Rumen ... | reverse complement strand
TTCATATAGCACTATGGAAAAGAAAAACACACTTTGGGCGGTTGTCACTTGGGATAACGAATCCGCAAGACTGACAAGCAAAAGAACTTGGGACACGGAATCAGCCGCAAAAGACGATGTTTACGCTTGGTACGTTGAAGCAAAAACGGACGAAAACTGCGAGGGCGCACAAATCGATGACGATGGGTTGTTTGCCTGCGCTATCATTAACGGACGCGAAGAGAGTTGCGAAGCGTTTGAAGTGGAAATTTGAGTGTTAACACCTTGCGCATTCCAAAAGAAATTCCTATATTAGAAACATCAAAATTAAAACACAATAGCACTATGAAAACTCTCAAAATTGGTGACAAATTTAGAAACGTTGACGAAGTGTTTGACGATGCCGTTATTTTCAAGGTTACTAACATTGGTGAGAAAAATGACGGAATTACTTGTGACGTTTATCAAAACGGAGAATATCTTTACAGCCAAATACTTGGTTTATCCGAAACACTCCAATCCCTTGAAAACGGCTCGTTTGTACTTGTTGGTGAACAAGGTTAACACAAACAGCAATTCACGATTATTCCCTATATTACAAACATCAAAACAAACAAAAACAAATAGCACCATGACAAAATCAAGATTCGCCCGCTCAATTCACAATCAAGGTATCTCCAACATTGAAGACGATATCATTCGTGGAACGTTTCCGAAGTACGACAGAGGTATGTCCTCAATCATTACGGAACAATTCAAAATGCGTAAGCCCCTCAACTGCAATCAAGAGGTTTTCTGCGGTTGGTTCACCGCTCGTATCTATGTGGGCAACCAATTGGTTGGACGCTACAAGTTCGACTGCACCTCATTTGACGTGCCGTATTTTACGGAGGACGGAAACGAACAAACTAAAGTCACCAAAATCAACTAAAAACTATGGCTACAATGAAAGTTAGGGTTGTCAACCCGAACGACCATGTGTTGGAATATCCATTTCCATTGGATTGCATTGAGCACGAACAAACGCTCAATTATGTGGAAAGGTTGGTTATTCAGCATGAAAAGCAACAATTCTATCTCGTTTGGGACGATAACCGAAACGCCCTTAGAATCATTGACGAATCAAATAATGGAACTCTCTGCGTATTTCCCTCAACAGCAAACGGAATCCTTGTCAAAAGCGTGAAACAATGAGAAGAAAAGACGAAACAATCAATTTTGTCAGCGAATACACCAAACAGCAAAACGGAGAGAGTTACGAGGCTTACGCTGAACGAGAAGATATTGCAAATGCTTGTATTGACGCAATTCAATGGGCTGACAACACAATGCTTGAACGTGTGGAAAAATGGCTTAAACTTAATTTGGGGAAATTCGTGTACACGTCTGCACACTCCGGAAAAGGAAAAATCAACCCATATTATGTAATTGAAGCGTTACGCAAAGAAATACAAAACTAATCATGGCACGGAACTACAACCTAAACGAAAACGACTACGACACCATTGACAACCATTGGAGTTACGAAGCACACGAAACATACGGTGTGGATTTCAATGGCTGTTGGTACAAAAACGAATAAAAAATGGCTGATATTATATACCGTTGTTATGACAACACCGAGCATAAGGTAAATGAAGTCCACCAAATCGAAATTAGCACTGAAGGCGAAACGTTTTATGTTGTACCGTGGGGAGACGGTGTGCGAATTATTGCCAATAAAAAAACCACACTTAAACCTGCGCTTAACGGAGTAACCGTATATGTTGAACAAACGCAACAAAAGCCAAAAGATAAATACAGTTTTGAAATTTCTACTGAAGGAAATGACTTGACTATAAAAAACAATGAGAGAAACTAATAGAATCCCAATTCCATACGGCTGGACTATTGTAGGCGGAATGTGCGCCCCAATAGAATTAGTTAAAAAAACCCACACTGAAACATGAACAACTCATTTATAAACTTACTACTGGAAACGCTCGGCATAACCGAAGCACAAACGGTTGAACTATCCCGAATCATTGACGCTTGGAACTTGAAGCCGTGTATTGCGAGAGACGTTTTACAACCTGCGCTCAAAGGTGAAAAGGTGGGAGACACGCTCGTTCCCCTCATGCAATATAAAATGTGGGAAAAGTTTACAAAAGAATCGGAGGGAGAAATTGATATCCGATTCTACAATCCCCATGTAAAAAACGGAACTTTATGCTTCGGAAACGAATAATGTTTTGATTCTGTGTTCATAGTGCGCCACCCGGGTTCAGGCTCAGGTGGCTTTTTATTTTTCAAATCGACTCGATTGAGTACTATCGTTAACGGCTTCACGGATTGAGAAACGTTTCGTATATTGGTAACATCAAAAACAAAAACAATGAAGACTGAATATATTTATCGGCAACTCATTAAACAAGTCCTCGTTGAGAACAATGTTGAAACCATAGTCCGTATTACCGATGTTGATACTAAATTCTTTGATAGAGTTCACATAGATGCTGACGGTAATTTAGAGGTTTACGACTACGGTATTGAAAAACCTTGGAGTGACTTTCTTTTTGATTACACCCTCGATTATGCACATCTTCTTTCATATATTGAGGACGAAATTTTTATACAAACAAGGGGCGGTAAACCACTACATGGCTATCAGATTTCATTTAGAACAAAAGCACAACGTTAACGGATTCACGGATTGAGAAACGTTTCGTATATTAACAACATCAAAATTGATATAGCACTATGAAACCATTCCAATTTGAAATTCCTGTCGAAGTGTTTTGGGAAACCGAAGAATTCGAATCATTAGCACTTGCCATAGACTACGCAGAAACGCTATGCTACCAGCATCATACTGATTGGGTGCGCGTTTATTATGGAGAAGACTTTTCCGAATATGTGGACGTGACGTGTTGTTAACACAAACGGCTACCAAAATTAAAACTGTATATTAACAGCATCAAAACAACAAACAAATAACACCATGTACAAACCAAACGACTTCAATCTCACAAACGCACCAGAAGAAATGGTGCAATATGTCATCGATAACGTTGAGGATTTTGAAACTCGCTATAAGTACGCTCTTTCAATTATCGAGAAAGATAGATGTACATTATCTCATGCAGATTGCTACCTTGCTAACGATATATTTAACGCTATGTTTGATTGGTGCATTGAAAACGATAAACTTTGCATTCTTGACGATGGTATCGCTGATGTTGAGGAAATCTTTGGCTGAACGTTAACATCAAGAACGTTTGAAATATAAACCGTATATTAACGGTATCAAACAAAATTCAAATAGCACTATGGAAAAAGATTACATTATTATCCAATGGGACGGAACGCCAACACAATTCATGGACGGAGAAATTGTTATCTATGGCGACTACGAAGAAGCAAAAGGCGAGATTTATCCGGATGACATGGGCATTTGTGAAATTGCCTACCGAATTGAAAACGACACACAAATCGCCTATGTTTCCAAGCCCGACAGCGATGTTCTTTTAGGGTCGTTTGACTACGATGATAAAATCGACAACTTTCAAGTAAGACTGAAAGAATTCCTCAACGAACATCCACTCTGTTAACACGTCACACACTCCGAAAAAGTTCCGTATATTAACAGCATCAAAACAACAAACAAAATTAGATAGCACTATGGAAAACAAAGTCAAACAAACAATTGAACGTTTTTACGAAGAATACCCGAATCTCCCGAAAACCGATGGTATTCATTTTGCGTTAGAACTTATCACGCGCGATTTCTTGAAAGGATTTGAACCAAATAACGTGGAAGAAATGCCTATTGGCGATATCGTTTTTTACGCAACTGATTTACCGCTGTTTGACGCAGTAATTAATTCGTTGATTTGCCCAACAATAAATTCATGCAGCGCATTGACTGATTTTCTTATTAACGATTTAGGAAATCATTTTATCTATGAAAATGGCGAAGATGAAAAAACGCACAATTTGCGCATCATGCTTCAAATCGTTTATGGTGACTACACTACCATAAAAAACGCACGAAAGGCTTTTGAAACACGTTAACACTAACAACGTTTGAGAAACAAACCGTATATTAACGGCATCAAAACAACAAACAAAAACAAATAGCACTATGGTTACTTACATTGTCATTACCAACAACAAACAAAACGGTGAATTATCAACTTCAAAGCCCTTCTTTTCACATGAAGAAGCCGAAAAGGAAATGTGGAATCAGTTTGCCATCGTTACCAAAATGAGCGTTGACGAAGCAAAAGAATATGCCAAAAATTTTTCCTATGCCGACTACTACATTAACACGCACATTTGTGAGTGCGAAATTCACTCCATTCTTTTCAGCGAGGAAGACATGAACATGATGCGTGTTCTTGAAACGTTCTACAAAATGTACCCCGCTTTCAACGACTACAAGTACGAATGGCGTGCAAAGTTTCAAGATATGCTTGTCAGCATTATCAAGCCAACATTGTCACGTCTCAATGATTGGGAATCAATTGGGGATTTTATTAACGAATGTTTGATTGGCGAGGAAATGTATGAAGTCGCTGTTGCCAACCTTGGCGGAGACGTGAACCGTACCGAAGATATCCTTTCGTTCATTGATGAAAACACAAAATTTGCCCAAATCTTCGAAAACGCTTACAGAATCGAAGAGCCGTATCAAACAATATGTGGACTTTTGGTTTTGGCTTACGGTGACGGAAACGCAATCGAAGAAGTTAGAGGTGCTATTAATGAATGGTGCAAGAAAACTAATACAGCCCCAATTTTTGTAGAGCCTAACTACGTTTACCGTGTGGCCGCCTACTACGACATGGACTTTATGCAGGACGAGGAAATAATTCAAGAAATCTACGCCACCGAAGAACTTGCCCAAAAACGCGTCCGTCATCTCATTGACACCTACAAAAACGAGTGTCACACCATTGAGGATTGCGAGCCGTATGGCGGAGATTGGGACGAGGACGAATACCGTCTCTACGCATACGTGGACAGTGAATGGAATGTGGATATCTCATACGTCAAAGAAGAAGTAAAAACAAACGTTTAAAAAGAATCATGAATTATTTAGCAATAGCATTACTTTTATTCTTGGGTTTGCCAATTGGTTTCACAATTGGATATTGCCGTAAAATTTATCTAAACCGAGGCTGCACCAAACGAAGCAAAATTAATGGCAGCATTGAAGTCGAACAAGTGTATTTCCGTATTTTTAGCGTGGAAAAAGCAACATCTCCCAACAATTACGGTAAAGAGATTAGCAAATACGCGGCAAGAATTTGGTACACAAAAAGAGGAGGCAATGTTGGCTATGAGGAGGTTATTTTCTTTGACGAGATTGGAAAATATAATGTCGGTGACATATTAACACTAACAAAATAATGTTAACACGCTCCGCAGCCCAAAAACAATACTTATATTAGCAACATCAAAACAATCAAAAAAACATATAGCACTATGAGTAAATCAACTTACATTAAGGCAATCTCCGATTTTGTTAGAACACATCCGGACGACAACATTAACGGAACACTCGTTTATGCCTTGTACGAAAACGGTAACGGTACTTTGCGTCACAACGGTATACTCTATACCCTCGTTGAAATAAAGCCAAACGGAGAACACAATCTTGCAGGTATTCGTGAAAATAATGGAAAGAACGTACACACCAACCTTTGCAAACTCCCGTTGTCAGTGCTTGAAATTGTTTGGGAAAACATGAAAAAGCGTTACGAGCCCGAAACGATTGATACTCGTAAAGCCGTGAAAGATAGAACCTACGAGGTTGCCGAAGAAATGAAGAAACGTATCGAGCCGCTCATTGAACGTGCATTTATGACTGGGACTTTCGATTGTGACGAAGCGTATAAAAACGGTTACGTTATTCCAAAGGCTATCATGGCAGCGGTTTTCAAAACTATTATGAACGATACAATGTCATGCCCCGAAGAATACGTTATCCGTGAAGAGGCTGACAATATTGCCGAATTCCTATAATCCTATCCGAATCATGACTACAACCTACACGGCGGAAATAGACAACTACACGGCTGAATCTTTGGAACTCGTGAAACACCACCTGAGACACGAGTTCCACTACAAACGCTCCGACTATATGTGGCGTGAGCGTTTCAACGCCAACCACCGGATTTTCACACACCGCAACGGAAAAAAGGTTTCGTATTGCGAGGCGTTTGAGCATAAAGACGGAACAATACGTTTTACAAGAACAAAACGACTCGATTGAGTACAACGTGTTAACACCTTGCGGATATCGGAAGCGTTTCGTATATTACAAGCATCAAAATTCAAAAACAAATAAGACTATGACAACTGGAGAACAAGTCAAGAAATTCCTCTACACGCTTTACCCAGACTATACACCAAAGCGTTGGGACGACAATTGGGTGTGGCATTTCAATTTTGATAAACCGACACAATTGTCAATCCGAGTTGAGGAAATCGGAACTGTTGACAAACTTGTGAATGCACTGAATGTGAGTGGAATTGACCCAATGTTTGTCGATATTAACAAAACGTGGGATAAACTGCAAATCACCATTTGCAACTATGAAAAAAACAGCGAACTTGATTTCAGCACCGACTACTAAAAACGAAAAAGCAATATGCAAGTAACTAAGCAACTTTCAGAAAACGAATTCGTTGTCCGTATGGACGAATCTGATTTAAATAATAACGAATCTTTTATTATTGCCCATGATTACGTTCGTTTCTTTGACAATGCGGGCATTATGACTTCAAGCGATTTTGAAGGGAAACCCTATGGAAAGTTCGCAGGGGCTGCTTCCAATTGGATTAAAGCACGCCACGAAACGACAATAGGAATTCGTGACTTCATTAAAATCGTGCTTCCGCGCATTTTGGAAAATGAGAATTGCCAAGAAAAACATTTGAACTGGGAAGATGGTAGCCCAGCATACGCCTACCATGATTGTCATTTGACATTCTACGAAAACGGTGTGGAGAAAATTGCTCTCCGAAAAGCGGGCGACACCGAATATACTATCATGGACGCTGCTATTTATCGTGCAATCAAAAACGGAAAACTCTAACATGAAAAACTTATATTACGCACTCAAAATCCGCTTTCTCAAAACGCTCTGCGACATTGAGGTATGGGCATATTCGGACTACGCAAACAATCCCAAATGGTGGAATTCACTTATCGGAGCGGCTGCGTTTATCTTGTGGCTTAACTTGTGTTAACATGAAACACATTTGGAAAAAACGTATATTAGCAACATCAAAATTCAAATAGCACTATGGAAAAAGAAATCAAGCCTTTCATTCCTTTTTGCAAGGAATATCTCAAAGAACAACTTGACGAATATGAAGGACAAACTCATTACGCTTGCGATTGGGGGTACATCCTAACCGAAGGTATCAACGCTGACGGTTCGTTTACATACAGTCGCGAATTGGCAAAGGATTATCTGAAAGAATGGTGGGACGAGGCTGACGAATACTGGGATTTCGAACAAGCAAATTTCGGTGAACACATTCACAGCCCGTTTGGCAATCCGGAAGCATACACCGTTTGCATGGTTATCGAAGGCGTAAACCGTTTGCTTTCCAAATGTGAACTCATCGACAGCAATTGGAACGACGAAATCGAACTCACCGAGGAAAACATCGCCCTGCTGAAAGAGCAAGTGGACGATTTAAGCGATGACGAGGAAGTGTTCTAACCAAAACAAAATCGTATAGTACTATGGAAAACAAGACACAAATCAAAGACGTTGAAGTTCCGTTCTTCTACGGCTTCTACAACAGCCAATATGAAAACGACTACGATATTGACGAGGCGATTTATGGAAAAAGTGCTTACCTTAACTCAGAACTCGGGAAAAAAACCGTATACGGAGATTTCGAATTCGATTCCAACAGCTATCGCAATATCATCGTTGAATGCTTCGTTCATACACTTGAAAACCATCTGCCCGATTGGGTTGAATCCATTGAAAGCCCCGAATTGTGGAGTCCACGTTATTACAACTTCCAAACCGACAAAATCTACGTCACCCTTACGCTGACTGACGATTGGAGAAACAAAGTCGTTGACTTCTTTGAAGAAAACGCTGAATGGCTCAAAAAGCGTATAAAGGAAGATTGGACTTCACGAAGCGGTTTCACTTCCTACATGGAAAACGACTATGATTTGTTCATGGAACACACCATGTGCGAAGAACCACTCTACATATCTACAATCCTTCAATACGCAATCGAGCTGAACGAAGGTGAAAATGATGATGAATTATATGAAAAAATCACGGACGAAACATTGGAGAATTTCAATGAGAGGCACTGCTTCGAGGAATTCGTCTACCTGCAAAACGTTTTGAAAGAAAATGGAACAAACACACCCAATCAAACGGAAACCAGCCCAAACGCCACCAACGAAACAACAACCAACCACGTTTGAGAAAATCGAGCGTTTCATAACCAAAATCGCTGACGAATACGGCGCGACAATCGAAAAAAGCAACCGAAGCCGATATTTCAAATTCAACGGTAGAGTGCTTCGTCTTTCCAACCATATTGGCAAGAATTCTTCTGGTGCTATCTCAATCATTGTGCCATACGCCACGAATGCCGAAAACGAGCAATTTATTCTACACGTTCATTCCACGGGAAATATCCAAACGGTGACACTACAACAACTCAAAGAATTTGTACGCACGTTTGCACTTATTTCAGACTTCCTTGAACCAATGGTTAACAGCGTAACACTTGCCCACGTACAGGCAAACGCACCGCAGCCATCAAACACAATTTTGGGCATACCGTCCACCCAATTTTCGGAAGCCCAACTGAACCAAATTCGACTTTTCATGCAACAGAACCGTCTGCAAGCGAAACCATAATGCTTAAAAATTCAAAATTTGGTGCTTTTTAGACTCGCTGACGCGTTTTTAGAAGAAAATTGATAAATTACACGTCTGATATATAAAAACGTTTTAAAAGGGCTTTTTTCATAGTTTGATTGTTTTGCCCTCGTCATGCTCCGGTTTGGCGAGGGTTTTTTGTTTGTGTTAACACCGTTGAGTGTTTAGAATGAATGACGTATATTAGTGGCATCAAAACAATTCAAAAATCCAGATAGTATTATGCTAATCAAATGGAAAAACTACACGATAGTATGCACGGTTGCAGTATGTTGCAAAGGAACGTACAACATTATTGACGAATTCGAAACACTCCGTGAAGCAAAAAAGGATTATAGCCAAAACAAATTTGATTTTTGGTGGCTGGCTGCTGAAACAATAAACGATAATAATGACGTTAACCCTGCGTGTTGGGGAAAAACCAAAGAAGAAGCACTATCCAAATTGAAAAAAGCATTATGAACGTTAACACTAGCCACGTTTGAAACGAATGACGTATATTGGAAGCATCAAAATTTGAACAAGTTATGACACAAGAAGAAAAACAACTTTTGCTCCGAGACATTTCTGCAAGGCTGCCGTATGGAGTAAAAGTGCGTATAAATAAAAAGAAGGGCTACTATAATGCAATAGTATGCGAAATAACAAGACAATATATCTGTGTTGAGGGGGGTGGAGAATTATACTTTTCTCACGGAACATATAAGCCATATCACCGTCCAATGTCAAGCATGACTGAGGAAGAGAGAGGAGAGTTCAGGATGCTTGGTGGTGTTATGAGTTATAGTCCACAACATAATACTTGGGCAATATCTGCATTTTCACCAGAGGCATATGACTGGCTTAACAAAAAGATGTTTGACTATCGTGGGTTGATTGAGAAAGGTTTAGCAAACGAAGCCCCAGAAGGAATGTACGGAGAAAATTGTTAACACACTCACGAATTGAATGAAGTTTCGTATGTTGGAAACATCAAAATCAAACGAGACATGACACTACAAGAACTCAAAAACAAAGTCCGTGTACAACGAAATGGTGGTTACGGGCAATACAAGGTAACAATTACCTATCGTGGGTTTGAATACACTTGCCACAGCAACAACTCACTTGCATGGGATAGGCTTGACGACACAAACTACCGTGACAATGAAGTCAACGGCTTCTACACCAACAAAGGAGCATATCAAGCGTTCTATGACGAATGCAAACGCAAAAACGGACTTAACTGATATAGCAGTATGAGAAAAATATACGTTTACGCGGGCTACTACGAACTATTCGTATCCTCAAAACCAATGGCAGCCCCATTCATGTACCAAGCGGAATTCGACACCGTTTCTGAAGCGGAAGAATGGCTTGACGAAAACTTCGACACGGAAAACGACACCGTCTATTATGAGCGTTCAATTTATGACGAATCAAGACTTGCGGATTACCCGTATGAGGATTTTGAAGCCGAATACTACAAGTTTGACATTGACGAAGAAGGAACAATGTGTTATGCTAGCGGAGATACCGTCCAGTTTTATGATTTCAAACTGTGTTAACACTTACCACATTTGAATTAAATGACGTATATTGGAAGCATCAAACAGCAAAACAAAATAGCACTATGAGAAAAGAAAAAGGACCCGAAAAAAACGGTGAATATCGTAAACTCTGCATCATCAACCATGTACAACATGAAGTGTATATTGAAATGGTTGACGTTTCGTTACTTGAGGATAAGTACAATGGTGAAGAAGAAGAATATATCATGGATATGTACGGTTATCCTAAAGAGTACCTTGAAAACGGTTACGTCTCTTGGGAGTGGTTTATGGTAATTTATGACTACACGGACGAGGAATTGGGACTGGATATGCCCGACATCGAAAAAATGAACGAACTGTAAAATCATATAACACTATGACTATTGTAAACGAATACATAGAGCACAAATTCTATCATTTTCTGAGCCGATGGAAAAAAAGACTTGAAAACGCTGGGTATGATAACGAGGAAATCGTCAACGATTTCATGTGGACTGAAAATTTATATGGTGAAGAATTGTTCAATGAACTTTTATCATTAATTGAAACAAACAATGTAGAATAACATCGAAATTAAATATCAAAACGGGCAACCTGAATATTACGTATTGAAATCAACACCAGAATTAAAACTTCCGTCACTTGGTTTCAATACAAAAGAAGAAGCCGAATTTGCTCTTGCCGTTGCAAAACTACTTAAGGCTAACAACATTAATTATTTCACAAACTCCGAATTAGCTCGTGATATACAATATGCTTTTCGTGCCTTGGGGCTGGTTGAATGCGAATGGTTCGGGCTTCCATCTAAAAACGACAAACAAGACTAACGAGCGTGTGGGAACGGGGCGCTCCGACTGAAAACGCGCCATAAGCCTGCGGGCGCCCGCCTACATGACTCGATTGAGTACAAAATAAGCCACTTGCTGAAATAAGATGTAGTTGGATTGACTTCGTGTCCA
>Ga0247608_10007269_pt1 | contig 11390 bp, 8 predicted proteins | sample 176DNAGHGlowgp2_FD_193490 | JGI IMG/M metagenome (GOLD analysis project Ga0247608, IMG submission 193490) | Sheep rumen microbial communities from Palmerston North, Manawatu-Wanganui, New Zealand - 1766 DNA GHGlow gp2 | ecosystem: Host-associated > Mammals > Digestive system > Stomach > Rumen ... | reverse complement strand
CGAAATAAATCTCAAACTACTATAGCCTCCCGACAGAAAAGTTATTCCGGGATGGCATCGATGGTCTTCTGACGAGTGTCATCATAGGTGGTTCCGAAATGAACCATCATCAAAGACGTGTCCTGCGCCCGGCAGTCAACCGAGCACAGGAGCACAAACAAAATTATATAATAATACACGTATTTCATCACACGCTTGTGATTACTTGATTAGTCTTCCACGATACGTATCTGCTCGAAGTAGTAGCCTTCTGCCACATCGATACCCTTGGCGACTTCGCCGGTCTTGATGTCATAGACGTAAATCTGAGGCTGGGCATCGGCTGTGTTCACACCGAAATAGGCTTTGCCTGCAGCACGGTCAACAGCCGAGCGCTGTGAGAAGCGACCGCTGCTGTAAGGTATCTCTGCACCATCGAAGCTCATGCGGGTGCGCTTGCCGGCATTGAGGTCTACTATAGAGTAATAGTGGCTGTAGTCGTCGATACCACTCATCACAGCCTTCTTTCCCTTGCTGGTCTTTGTCAGATTGTCGTTGCGAGAGTATGTCAGCAGCTTTCCGTTGCCAAGATATTGTGTGGTAAGCAGTTTTCCTTCGCTCTCAGGGAAGGCGTTATATCCTGCCTCAAAATTATACTCTCCCGGCTTGATTCGGAGAATGGCTCCTATCTCGCGCTTCAGGCCGTCAACGGTCACAGGGTTGAAGGCAGCAAGATAGAGATTGCCTGCCTCGTCGAAGAAGACTGTGTTCTGAAGCAGTTCTCCGTAAGCCGATCCAGCCATCTCAGCCACTTTGTCGGTATTGATGTTGTCTTGTTCAACAGCCATTGTCTCCGGGTTGATAACGGCTACGTGGAAGTTTGGCTCGTTAGTGGCATTCACCGATGTTGTTCCGGCTTTCTTGTTGTAATAGAAATAGAACAGCTTGTTGTCGGCAGCACGATATGCCGCGATGCCGGTAGAGGTGAACGTATCGTAGCCGTCGGCAAGCGAGATATTCAGTGTGCCCTCTGAAAGTATCGTCATATCGTCGGTGTTAAGCTTTGTCCAGACGATCTTGTCCTTATCGCCATTTGCCGACATGATGAGCAGTGTGTTGTCGCCAAGCCAGGCATGGCAGTAGGCACGAGTCTTATAGGTGTTCGCCACAAACGGCTGAGCCTGTATCACCTGCATCTTATTATCCTTGAACTGCAGCTTCACGAAGCGGTCGGCTGATACTGGTACCTGATAGTAGTACTTCCCTCTGACGATAGCCTCCATTGAGTAGTCGGCATTGATTTCGGCACCGACATTCTTGAAGTCTACAGTAGCTCCCTCTGTAAGCGAGCTGCGGCTCTGCATGATAGTAGTCACGTCGCGACCCATACCGCCCTGCTTGCCCACGGTAACGGTGAGGTCGAAGTGGCGAGGTACGTCGGCAATAGGTTCCTCTGCATAGAATGTGACGTTCTTCACTTCGTCAGCAGGGATAAGAACTGTTGAGTTGTCGGTCTTGGTGATAACCATATTATAAGTCTGGGCACTGACTGCGAGGCACAGGCTTATTGCAGCAACTAATGTAAGTAGAAATCTTTTCATAATCTTTTTTTATTTGTTCATTACTTTAATACTTGTTTTCGCTGATTTTACGATGTAGAGACCCTTGCCAAGTGCTGTCAGGTCGATGTCGGCTATTCCTTCATTGCCAACTCTCTGAGCGGCAACCAGTTTTCCGTCGACAGTAAATACACGGACTACATCACCTTCACGGGCATTGGTGATATATACATGTCCCTCTGAGAGACGGGAAGACTCATCGTCGAGCACTTCCTTGATGCCTGTTGGGGCTGACTCCGAGAAACTGTAGGACAGGCCGTTTGAAAGGTCTGCCGAGAGCTTCTCCTCACCGGCTACCGTCACTTTAAGAGTTCCTTCACTGACAGTTATCACTGGCTGATCAGCCAAGGCAATGACGGTCTGCTCGCCTCCGCTGTTGAACACCAGATACTTCACGCTCTCTGCCTTCGCACTGGTGGCTGTCAGCATCACCAGGAGCATCAGATAGAATTTAAGTTTCTTCATGTTGTTTTGAGTTTATATTGTGAATTGTTTATTGTAAATCGTGGAATGTGGAATGAGAATTGTTCATCAATGCAGGTTTATTCTGAATTTTGCAAACAGGGTCCTGCCGGGCTTCTGCAACTTATAGTTGTCGTAGATGGTCCGGTCGAACAGGTTCTCGCAACTCAGTGCAAGGCTGTAGCGCTCGTTCTTCCAAGAGTAGGTGGCCTGGGCACCGAAGATGTTCTTCTCCGGTATGCGAGCCTTGGTGTCGAGGGCACCATAGCCCTCCCAAGAGAGATAGAACCAGTGAACCCACTGATAGTCGATGCCTACATAGAGGTGAGAGGTGAGGGGCAGGAGGTGAGCGACAAGGCTCCCGAAGTCGTAGCGGGCTTCGGCTGAGGCATAGAACCAGGGACGGTTAGGCACATGATTGTTGAACGTCACCGACGGCTTACCGTCGCCCTTGAACTCCTGACGGTCGCGGGCATCCTGCCAGGTGATATTGCCTACCACCTGCAGTCGCTGCTGCCAGTCGTAGCGCAGCTCTCCCTCAATGCCCTTGATATGCACGGCTGGCACGTTGACATACTGCATCATACCCTCCTTCTCCGACACCTGAGGCTGGATGTAGTTGTCAACCTTACGAATGAATCCATTCACCTCATACGACAGAGTATGCCGGTCGTTCCTCAGCGTTCCGAAGAGGCCTGCATTGAAGTTCTCGCTCTTCTCTGGCTCCAGTGCCACATTGGCATATATGGTTGTGCCGTTGCCCAGCAGCTCTCTTGCCAGCGGCAGGCGCACACTGTGCTCATAGCTGGCTCTCACGGCAAGCGCCTCAAGAGGCTGGAACTTGATGCCTACGCCACCGCCAAGATCATTCGACGTGGATGAGCCCTGCACGTCTCTCGAACCAGTGACGGTAGGGATGTCCGTCTGGTTGATGCTCACATGGTTTATATAGTCCTTCACGAAGAAGGTATTGCTGAGCATGCCGTTGAAGAGCAACTGATTGTATGACAGTCCGACGATATGTTTTGCCAGTATGTCGTTGGCAGCCTCGAAGGTCTTGTCCACATCGTCCCAGCGGTCGTTTCCCGTGCGATTGAGGGCATAGCTAAGGTTCAGCAGGTGCTCGTCGCTGAAACGGTATCTCAGGTCGGCACGCCCGATGGTGAGCGGTCGCTTATAGTGGCGCAGAGTGCGGGCCCTGCCGTTTATCTCATTGCGCGAGCTCTTGATGAAGTCGCCGTTCCAGTCGTATTTGCGATACACGGTATCGATGGTCTGCGAATGATCCCAGGTGTGCGACAATGCCAGACTCGCAGTAAGGTCTTTCAGCAGGAAACAGCGCTTCTGATAGCTGGCGCTGACTCCCCATGCCTCAGAACGGCGCTCTGCCTCGCCCACCACCTTCGTCTGTATCTGACCAGTCTGAATCTCCTTGTCTACCTTATTATATGATACTGACACAAAGAACTCGTCAGCCCACCACTTGTCGGTGAATCCCACCTCCAGCTGCCCGATAGCTGAGAGATAGGCATCATGAAAGCGGCGGCGGTCTTCGGGCTTATACTCCCGGCTCTCTTCGTCCCATATCTCCACGCCTCGCATCATATAGTCGTTCCTGGAGTAGTTAACTCCGATGGCGGGGCGTATGGTCAGACCGTTCTTCAGCACATACTGGCCGTTGAGGTCTGCCTTGTGAGTATGATATGAGCCCATGCCGTAGCTGCCGTCGAGATAGTTCACCTTCTTGCGCTTGGTGACTATGTTGACAGCACCGCCCAAGGCATCGCTGCTGAGCCACGTAGGCACCACACCTTTGTAAATCTCGATATGGTCGATGAGGTTGACAGGCAGATTAGCCAGATTCACCCCCGAGCCTTTCGTGTCGAGGGGAACGCCGTCGATGAAATAGCGTATGGAGTTGCCCGACATGCCGTTGATCGACAGGTCGAAATCGGAGCCTACCCCGCCCTCTTCTCTCAGCTTCACGCCAGCAGTACGGTCAACGAGTCTTCCCAGCGAACTGATGCTGCCCGCCACCGAGCTGATGTCGATGGCATTCACAGAGAGAGCCCCTTCGCGTAACCGCTGGGTTCTGGACTTGCCGGTGATTGTCACCTTGTCGAGCATCACCGAGTCCTTCATCTTCCGCTGATGCTGTAACAGCGGTTCTTTTGTTACACTGCGAGCATGTGTAACAAAAGAGTCCCCCATGTTACATAACCATAGTGACAGCAAAAGCAGATACCTGAGCAAAGCTCGCCCATCTGAAGCCTTTCTTCTCATCTACAATCCTTAAGAATACTTTCCGCTCAGCCCAACTCCCGAGGCTTTCGCTTCTATATCGCAGAAACTGGCAGGTTTCCTGGCTCTCCTCAAAAAGTCTGCCTTCCCGATTGCTCAGTGGCTCTTGATAGACTTTTCACAAAGAGGATCACAGTAGCGGGTACTGCTCAGGTCTTTAACCTGATTCCCTTTTCTTGCACGGATGAAACACCCATGCATCACCAATTCGGCTGCAAAGATACACATAATTTTTATAATTATGCAACTTTTTCAGAAAAAAATCGTAACTTTGCGGTCAGTTATGGGTAAGATCATCATTGCAGGTATAGGACCGGGCAGCAGAGAAGACATCACTCCTGCCGTCATGGAGGCTATAAGTCAGGCCGACGCCATCGTGGGCTATCAGTACTATTTCCAGTTCATCGAGTCGCTGGTAAAGGATGGCTGCGAGTGTATCGACACTGGAATGAAAAAGGAGCGCGAACGCGCCCAAATGGCATTCCAGCTGGCACGGCAGGGTAAGACGGTTGTAGTCATCTCCTCTGGCGATGCCAGCATCTACGGCATGGCACCACTTATCTATGAGATGTCACGCAGTCAGGGTGATGTGGCGATAGAGTCCCTGCCCGGCATCTCTGCTTTCCAGAAGGCAGCATCGCTCTTAGGTGCTCCCATCGGTCATGACATGTGCATCATCTCACTCTCCGACCTGATGACCCCTTGGGAAGTGATAGAGAAGCGGATAACGGCTGCTGCCATAGGAGACTTCGTGACTGCCGTCTACAATCCCAAGTCGCACGGCAGATACTGGCAGTTGTACCGACTGCAGGAGCTCTTCCTGAAGCATCGCGCAGAGACCACCCCTGTCGGATATGTTCGCCAGGCAGGACGCGATGAGCAGGAGATAAAGACAACCACCCTTTCCGACTTCGACCCTGAGGATGTGGATATGTTTACCGTGATCATCATCGGCAACTCCCAATCGTATGTCTACGATGGCAAGATCATCACCCCTCGCGGATATTATGGCAGTCATGGGGCCGAGGGTCATGGGGATAGGCCCATGACCCTCGGCCAAAGCATCATGATCTCCTCCTTCCTTACCATCGAGAAGGAGCTGAAACACCAAGACTGGCCCCTCGACCATAAGTGGGCTCTGCTGCATGCCATACATACCACAGCCGACTTTGAAATGGAGGATATCCTATATACCGACGAGGGAGCCGTGGAAACATTATATAATAAGGTAAAGGACGGTTCATTGAAGACCATCGTCAGCGATGTCACGATGGTTACCAGCGGCATCCGCAAGGGAGCTCTCCAGCGTCTTGGTGTCGAAGCCAAATGCTATCTCTCCGACCCCCGAGTGGCTGAGATGGCAGCAGAGAAGGGCATCACCCGCACTCAGGCAGGCATCCGTCTGGCAGTAGAAGAGCGTCCCGACGCCCTCTTCGCCTTTGGCAATGCACCCACGGCACTGATGGAACTCTGCGACCTGATCCGTAAGGGCAAGGCCAGTCCTGCCGGTATCATCGCTGCACCGGTGGGGTTTGTACATGTCAGAGAGTCGAAGCACATGGTGAAGCCATTCAAGGACATCCCAAAGATCATCGTCGAAGGCCGTAAGGGCGGTTCCAACCTTGCTGCAACTCTCTGCAATGCGATACTCTGTTTCGACGATGCAGCACAACTAAAACCAGGCCGCGATGTGTGATATGAACAACGACGCTACACTCCATCCGGTGATGCTGGCAGGCACGGGCAGCGATGTCGGGAAGAGCATCATTGCAGCAGCCCTCTGTCGTATCTTCAGACAAGACGGCTATCACCCCGCTCCCTTCAAGGCTCAGAACATGGCACTCAACTCCTACGCCACCCCCGACGGACTGGAGATAGGCCGTGCCCAGGCAGTACAGGCAGAAGCCGCCGGCATACCCTGCCATACCGACATGAACCCCCTGCTGCTGAAGCCCCAGAGCGACCATACATCGCAAGTGATTCTCAACGGCAAGCCAATAGGGAGCAAGAATGCCTACGACTATTGGCGTCGCGGAAAGAGCGAGATCGACTTCCGTTCCGAGGTGTGCCGGGCCTTCGACCGTCTCAGCAGCCGATACAACCCCATCGTGATGGAGGGTGCCGGAAGTATCTCAGAAATCAATCTCAGGGATACCGACCTCGTAAACCTTCCGATGGCACGTCATGCCAATGCCGACGTGATCCTTGTGGGCGACATCGACAGGGGCGGCGTGTTTGCCTCCGTCTATGGCAGCATCGCCCTTCAGACTCCCGAAGACCGGCAGCTCATAAAGGGCATCATAATAAACAAGTTCCGTGGCGACATGCGCCTCTTCGACGAGGGGCGCCGTATGCTCGAAGACATCTGCGGAGTGCCGGTATTAGGCGTCATACCCTATTTCAATGATATCCACATCGAGGAGGAAGACTCCGTGGCGCTGGCGCAGAAGTCGTTCGCCGCCAGGCAGGGCAAGGTGAACATCGCAGTCGTCATGCTGCAGCACCTCTCCAACTATACCGACTTCGACTCTCTGGAGCAAGACCCCCGGGTGCACCTCTTCTATACCAACAATACCGACGACATCAGCCAAGCCGATATCATCATCCTTCCCGGCACGAAATCCACGCTTCACGACCTGTATGAACTGCGCCGCAACGGTTGTGCCCAGGCCGTCATAAAGGCTCATCGCCAGGGAGCATCGGTGCTGGGCATCTGCGGAGGCTATCAGATAATGGGCATCGAGGTGTGCGACCCTGATCACGTTGAGGGCGACATAGAGCGCCTGCCTGGTCTCGGTCTACTGCCAACGACTACTACTATGAGCGGTGAGAAAATTACCCGTCAGGTGACGTGCGAGTATGGCAGCGGCTATGAGATCCACATGGGCGAGACCCGTCCTTTCGGCGATGCCAAGCCGTCGCCGCTGCTGCACCTCGACGACGGCAGAGCCGACGGATATATCGTAAGTAGCAAATGTATGGGCACATACGTTCACGGCATCCTCGACAATCCGTCATTCGCCGACTTCCTCCTTAAGCCCTTCGCCCACAAGATTTCGGGCAGCTCCGCCCCGGGCAGCCAGCAGGGCAAGACTGCTCCCTTCTGCTATCAGGCATTCAAGGAAGAGCAGTACGACCGGCTTGCCGCCCACGTGCGCCAACACGTCGACATGCCCCGCCTGTATCAGATCCTGGGTGTGGGAAGAGCGTGCACCGATATTTAAGGAATCTATGTTTGATTGGTTTTACGCTTCTTTTGAAAGTTTCAACCTCTCGTTCAACAGATTGAGTATTTCTTTTGGTTTCTGGAATCAAGGGGGAGGCCATAGGGGTTAGGTGGATGCCCCTCTTTTACTTACTAATCCTCATCACCGGCGCAATCTTATTGCAGGGCTTGGGAAGAGTGACGACTAGGCCTTCAGCCGTCTGGCGGGCCTTCAGCTTGCCGTGTCCCAGCAGATAGACGCTGCTGATCTTTTTGCGCAGGTCCTTGTTGCCCTTGGCCAGCGACTTGATGGTGAGCTGTCCGCTCTCAGGCCATCCCATGGCGGTGACGTAGAGGTACTTAGCAGTCTGATTGAAACGGATGTCGCGCCAGTCCATGCCGCCAAACTTACTGTCGTTGAATCCCTGGTTGTTGATCTTGATGTCCTCCTCGGCCACGGGCCCCTCACCGAAGCGCACCCATGGACGTGTGCCGAAGATGCTCTCGCCGTTGACCGTCATCCATGCCTCCAGATCGTCGAGTATCTGCGACTCCTTCTCGTCGTAAGTGCCATCGGCACGCAGCGGTATGGAGAGCAGCAGATTGCCGTTCTTCGACACGATGTCGACCAGCTGCTTGACCACCGTGGCAGCACTCTTATAGCCGTTGCGCTCGTAGATGCTGGTGTTGTAGTGCCATCCGCCGATGCAGTTGCACGTCTGCCAGGGCTCGTCGATGATCTCGTTCGGAGCACCTCGTTCCACGTCCCATGTGAGAGCCTTGCGCTGTTCGTCGTCAAGGATCTTGCCGAAGACCACGGCACGCGGGTTCTTGTTATAAAGATGAGTGGCGATGCGCAGTCCGCAGTCGCTCAGCGGATAGAAGGGCAGCACGGTGACGTCGAAGTAGATGAGGTCGGGATTGTAGCGGTTGATGGCGTCCAGCGTGCGGTCATAGAAGTTGGTGACGAACTCCTGTGTCGGCGGACAGGCACCATGGCTCCAGTCCCACTGGCTGTGGATGCGGCCGTTGTCCCACGAGCCCTGGCTCATGGGGTGACGCTGCTGGTAGAGCTGCTGCGGGTCCATGCCTTCCCACCACTTGCCTTTGCCGTCCTCCTTGGTCAGATTGCCGTCGTAGTAGATGCCGGCCTTCTCACCCTCCAGGTCGTAGCGCTGCGACGGCTCGTACCAAGTCCACGCATGATCGGCATGGAACGAGATGCCCAGCGGCAGTCCGGCCTTCTTGGCTGCGGCGGCCCATTCAGCCAGCACGTCGCGCTTCGGACCGATGTTCTTCGAGTTCCACGGCTGATACTTCGAGTCCCACAGGTCGTAGTTGTCGTGGTGGTTGCCCAGCACGAAGAAGTACTGCGCTCCGCAGCGCTTGTAGCGGGCTACCAGCTCGTCGGGATTCCACTCCTCGGCCTTGAACAGCGGCAGGATGTCCTTGAAGCCCACCTCCGACGGATGGCCGTAGTGCTCCACGTGCCATTTGTACTCGCGCGTGCCTTCCATATACAGCGAGCGCGCCATCCAGTCGCCCGAGCCCTCCACGCACTGCGGTCCCCAGTGCGCCCACATGCCGAACTTCGCATTGCGGAACCACTCGGGTGTCTGGTGGGTCTTCAGGCTCTCCCACGTAGGTTGATACTGCCCTGTCTGCATCTGCTCATGCTGCTCAGAGACAGGAATCCGGTAGTCTTGGGCCTTGGCTGCACATACCATGCAGCCAAGGACTAAAAGTAGCAATATTCGTTTCATGCGGCAAAGATAGCAATTATTTTTTATTTAGCCAACTTTTACCTTTCAAACCACCAAAATCAAGAGAAAAGTTGTAACTTTACACCCAATTAGAAATATATAAGCGATGAGTAATCAGTAGGCATAAACCAGCCCGTACTTGTCGTGCAGACGGCGTAACGTGCCGTCCGACTTCATGGTGCGGATGGCCTCGTTGACGGCCGACATCAAGTCCTCCTGGCCCTTGCGCATCAATACGCCTATCTCTCCGTGGGTGAACGGTTCGTTCAGCAGCGGTGCCGCCAGTCTGTCATCAGTCTTGACGTAATAGGGTGCCTCGGTTATCTCGGTAATCATCACGTCGGCCGCTCCCTGGGCGATGAGTGCGGGTATCTCCTCGTTTTGCTGATGGACGATGATGGTGGCACGCGTGAGGTTCTGGTTGGCAAACTTCTCGTTCAGCCCGCCAGGATTGACCATGACGCGCACCCCCTCCTGGTCAATGTCGGCCAGACAGGTGTAACGGCCGGCCTCAGCAGCACGGCACAGGATGGTCTTGCCGTTGGCCAGATAGCCCTCGCTCATGAGCATCGTCTCGCGTCTGGCATCGGTGATGGTGATGCCGCCTATGGCCATGTCGAACGCCTGGGGGTCAGCCAGCACGTCGGCAGTCAGCGTGGGCCACGAGGTCTTGACGAACGCAGTTCCTACGCCCAGGTGGCGGGCTATCTCAGCCGCTACCTCGATGCCAAAGCCCCAATAGGTTCCGTCGGCCTCACGGAACGACAGTGGCCGGTAGTCGCCCGTTGTGCCCACCAACAGCGTGCCCCGCTCAACTATCTCGGCAACCTTACCGCCGGCCGGATTGTCGTCGTGGGTACATGCGGCCAAGACCGTAGAGCAGCATACGGTCAGCAAAAGGGACAGGAAACAGAGCATTCGCCTGCTCTGTCCTGCCGATGTTCTTATGCGATTCTTCATACAGGGGTTCGTCTGTTTATGAAAGTGGGAACGTGACCCTACAGAGCCTCAGCCACCTGGCGCCCGTAGGCCACGCAGTCGGCCACGGCTTGCTCGTCGGGCACCCACAGTTTCTGCAGTCCGTCGTTGATAAGCGCAAATCCGGCCTCTTCCAGCTTGGCACTGATCTGCTTGACGGCTCCCCCACCCCATCCGTAGGAGCCGAAGGCGGCGGCTTTCTTGCCCTTGAGCTTCAGTCCGGCAGCCATCTCCAGCAGTCCGGCAATGGCAAAGGAGTGGCCGTTGTTGATGGTGGGCGAGCCCACGAGCACGGCCTTCGAGCGCCACATCTCGGTGAGGGCGTCGTTCTTGTCGTCGCGGTTGATGTTCATGAGTTTCACCGTCGTCTCGGGTGCCGCCTCACGGATGCCGTCGGCAATGGCCTCGGCCATCTTGCGCGTCGACTGCCACATGGTGTCGTAGACGATGGTAACCTGGTCTTCCTGATAGGCGTCACACCACTGGGCATACTTCTCGACGATCTGCTCCGGACGGTCCTTCCAGATGACGCCGTGGCTGGGACATATCAGCTTGACGGGCAGTTGCATGGCTGCTATCTGCGGCAGCTTCTTGGCCACCATGGCGCTGAAGGGGTTCAGTATGTTGGCATAGTACTTCTCGGCCTCGTACATCAGGTCAGCCTCGCAGACGCGGTCGTTGTAGAGCGACTCCGTGGCGAAGTGCTGTCCGAAGGCATCGTTCGAGAACATGATGCCGCCGTCACCGTCGTAGTAGGTCAACATCGAGTCAGGCCAGTGCATCATGGTCATCTCAACGAAGGTCAGCGTGTGCTGTCCCAACGACAGCGTGTCGCCCGTCTTCACGTTGACGAAGTGCCAGTCCTGGTGGTAGTGGCCACGGATGATGGCCTCGCCCTTCTTCGTGCAGTAGATGGGCACGTCAGGTATCTCGCGCATCAGTTCGGGCAGCGCGCCGCTGTGGTCTATCTCGTTGTGGTTCATGACGATGTAGTCTATCTGCTTCAGGTCAATCTCCTGCTTCAGCCGGCTGACGAACTCTTTGTCGTAGGGTTGCCAGACGGTGTCGATGAGTGCTACCTTC
>Ga0247608_10007268_pt1 | contig 11390 bp, 10 predicted proteins | sample 176DNAGHGlowgp2_FD_193490 | JGI IMG/M metagenome (GOLD analysis project Ga0247608, IMG submission 193490) | Sheep rumen microbial communities from Palmerston North, Manawatu-Wanganui, New Zealand - 1766 DNA GHGlow gp2 | ecosystem: Host-associated > Mammals > Digestive system > Stomach > Rumen ... | reverse complement strand
CAAACGGTTCGTTTCTTATACCCAAGCACTCATACATTATATATAATATACAAGCACTCGCTTCTTGTACTACTTCTGTCTATGTAAATCTTTCAAAGAACTCTTTCTTCATGCCTCAAACCCATGTTTTTGGGCGAAAGCGGGTGCAAAGGTACTGCTTTTTTCCGAACCGCCAAAACTTTTCCAGGAAAATTTTCAGTTTTCGGGTGTACTTTTTTCACTTCTTGATAAAAGTCAAGTAGAAAAAGCCTTATACATTATTATTATATAAAAGTCTAAGATTTACAAGACAAAACAATTAAAGAAAATGCTTGGTCGACAGTCCTGACATTGGTGAGTGAGAAGTTAGCTCTATGTATGGGATAAGAGAAGCGATATGTTACAGGATGCCTTTGAGGAAGGCAAGCCTACCCATAATGCAAAAAGCATCATGGTGACGGGTATATCGTATAGAGCCACCCCCGATCTAATTACCAAGTGCCGAGGAAATGAGCATTTCATAGTTAATTTCTGATAAAACGATTGAAATTGGCAGAAAAGTTCGTACCTTTGCACTTTATATAGAAGAAAAAAGAAAGAATGTCGACGATATTACATATAGAAACCAGTACCAACGTGTGTTCCGTAGCCGTGTCGGAAGACTCGCAGGTAATCTTCCAGCAGGACGATCACAGTGGTTTGGGTCATGCGGAAAAACTAGGAACGATGGTTGACGAGGCCCTCTCGTTTACCGACAATCACGCCATTCCGTTTGATGCCGTAGCCGTAAGTTGCGGACCTGGCTCGTATACAGGATTACGCATTGGCGTATCGATGGCCAAAGGCATCTGCTATGGGAGAAATTTGAAACTCATCGCTGTGCCTACGCTGGAACTATTGTGTGTACCTGTATTGCTCCGCGAGATCCCAGAGGAGGATGCCCTACTCTGTCCGATGCTCGACGCGCGACGGATGGAAGTGTATGCCGGTCTCTACGACAGAGCCTTGAAGCCTGTCAGGGAGATTGGTGCTGATGTCGTGACAGCGGAGACCTATAAAGAGTATCTCGATGCGCACCCCGTGTATTTCTTCGGCAACGGCGCCCAGAAATGCTTTAAAGAAGACTTGGCCGACGATAAAACAGCGGTCATCAATCACCCGAATGCCCATCTCATAGAAGGTATCGAACCATTGGCCAAGTGGATGCAGCCTTTGGCAGAGCGTCGTCTTCTGAACGAGCAGTTCGAGGACGTGGCTTACTTCGTACCCTACTATCTGAAGGACTTCGTAGCAAAGCTTCCTAAGAAATTAATTTAAAATATTATGGATATCAAAGGATTAGACTACAACACGCAACGCTCCAAACTCATACTGTCAGAATACGGCCGTGAGATACAGAAGATGGTGGAATACGCCTGTGAACTGCCCACTAAGGAAGAACGTTTGAAATGCGCGATGGCCATTATCCGACAGATGGAGAACAAGAATTCCCAGTTGATGGACAATGCCGACTACGAGCAGACCTTATGGAACCATCTCTATCTAATGAGCCATCGGGAATTGGATATTGACTGGCCCTACGATATATCGGAGGCTGACAAGATTCTTTCCAAGCCTGAGCCCTTGCCCCTGCCTGACGGTCATATCAAACTGCGCCACTACGGTCATCTGGTAGAGGAGTTGCTTGAACTACTGAAGACAATGGAACCTAGTGAAGAGCGTGATGCACTTGTCAGGAAAACTGCTAATCAGATGAAGCGCGACCTTGTGCTTTGGGGTCACGGTTCCATTGAGGACGAGCGCGTAGCCGACGATCTGGCACGCTATACTGACGGAAAGATACAGCTTGACCTAAACACGTTTAAGTTTGAAAAGATCAATCCCAACGAAGGCAAGCAATCTGGCAAGAAGAAGAAATAAAACGACCAGCCTATGGCATCATTTATCATTGAGGGCGGCCACCCTCTGAGTGGCGAGATTACACCGCAAGGCGCCAAGAACGAGGCGCTACAGGTAATTTGTGCCACCCTGCTGACGAGCGAAGAGGTGACCATCCACAACATCCCTGACATCCGCGATGTCAACAACTTAATCCAACTGCTTAGGGACATCGGGGTGAAAGTCTCAAAAAGAGATGTAGGAAGCTTTACCTTTCAGGCAGACAGTTTGAATCTCGACTACCTCGCGAGCGATGAGTTTGTGCAGAAGTGCGCAGAACTTAGAGGCAGTGTCATGATGATTGGCCCGCTATTATCCAGAATGGGCAAGGCCGTCATCACCCAGCCCGGCGGTGACAAGATAGGTCGTCGAAGACTCGACACCCACTTTCTCGGTTTCGAGAAGTTAGGAGCCAAGTTCAACCGTATCGAGGGGCGAAACGTCTATGAGATTGCTGCCAAGCAACTCAAGGGCACCTATATGCTACTCGACGAAGCCTCTGTGACAGGTACTGCCAATATCATTATGGCTGCCGTTTTTGCCAAAGGTATCACCACAATCTATAATGCCGCCTGCGAACCCTATTTACAGCAACTCTGTCATTTATTGAACCAAATGGGCGCCAAGATTAGCGGCATCAGTTCCAACCTGCTGACCATCGAAGGTGTGAAGAGCCTGCATGGGGCTGAACATACAATCCTGCCCGATATGATTGAAGTGGGCTCGTTCATCGGTATGGCTGCAATGTGTGGCGATGGTGTCAGAATTAAGAATGTCTCTGTCGACAACCTCGGCATCATCCCCGATTCTTTCCGTCGTCTCGGCGTGAAGATCAAGGTAGAAGGCGATGACTTGGTGATTCCTAGACAGCGTCATTACGAGATACAATCGTTTATCGATGGCACAATCATGACTTTAGCTGATGCCCCCTGGCCAGGATTGACACCTGACCTTTTATCAGTTTTGATTGTCGTAGCTACTCAGGCCCGTGGCAGCGTGCTCTTTCACCAGAAGATGTTCGAGAGTCGCCTGTTCTTTGTCGATAAGCTTATCGACATGGGTGCGCAGATCATCCTCTGCGATCCGCATCGTGCTGTGGTCGTAGGACATGATCGAAAGATCACTTTGCGCGGAGGCCGCATGTCTAGTCCTGATATCCGAGCTGGTATCGCCCTGCTAATCGCTGCCATGAGCGCCAACGGCACAAGCCGCATCGACAATATTGAACAAATAGACCGTGGCTATGAGCATATTGAGGATCGCCTCAACGCCCTCGGTGCCAAAATCACAAGAGCATGATTCGCGAAGAAGACATCTATCAGATCGGCAAATTAGGTAAGACGCATGGTGTAAAGGGAGAAATAAGTTTTCTCTTCGACGACGACGTGTTCGATCGTGTAGATGCCGACTATCTAATCTTGAAGGTCGATGGTATCTTCGTACCCTTCTTCATCGAAGAATACCGTTTCCGCAGCGATGCCAATGCCATTGTAAAATTTGAAGACATCGACACCCAAGAGCGTGCCAAAGAGTTTACGGGCTGCGAGGTCTATTTCCCCCGCGAACTTGCTGACTGCAATAGCGACAGCATCTCGTGGGTTTCCATTGTAGGGTTTGACATTATCGAAGCAAAAAGCGGGAACAAAATAGGTCGTATCGCCTCTATCGACGATACGACCCTCAATATTCTTTTCTGTCTTGAAGACGGCCACCTGATTCCAGTCTCCAACGAACTCATCACCTCCATTGACCAACAAGCCCGCACCATCACTATGCACTTGCCCGCTGGTCTTTTAGACCTCTAATTTAAAGGAGTCAAGGGATAGACTACATTTACGATAAAGATATTGGCAGCAAGGATAATGAGATTCATCAGCAAGCCAATACGCATAAAATCACTGAAACGATAGCCGCCAGGACCGTAAACCAACATGTGGGTAGGCGAACCGATAGGCGTAGCAAAGCTACTGCTGACGCTCACCATCAGAGCAATGAGGAAAGGATAAGGCTCATAGCCTAATTTCTCTGCAGCCTCATACATGATGGGGAAGAAGATGGCACCCGCCGCCGTGTTTGAAACAAACTCCGTAATAAAAGTTCCCACAAGACAAATGGCTGTCATCACAACGATCGGATTTGTACCACAGACATCAAGGATACCCAGTGCCAACCGTTCGGCAATACCAGTCTTCTGGATGGCAAGACCTATGACGACGCTACCGGCAAACACCATCAAGATTTCCCAATTAATGGCTTTCATCGCTTGTTCCATATTACAACAGCGCAACAGAAGCATGGCTGCGGCGGCAATGAAAGCACAATGCAACAGCGGCATCACGTTGAGTGCCGAGAGTACCACCATAGTTATCATAACAACTGCGGAAATGAGCGTCTTGGAACTGATATCGACAACCTGATCGCTTTCGAAGAAATGCAGTTGCGATGTGAGGCGATTGGTATTGACATTCAGTCGTGGCGGACACTCCAAGAGCAGTGTATCACCAGCCTGCAGCACCACTTGTCGGGGTGTTTCCTTGATACGTTCACCACGTCGTGCCACAGCCACCAGCGTCAGGTTATTTTCTTTTTCAAATGTACTGCCACCAATGGTTGTACCTATCAGACTGCTGCCAAAGTTAACATAGGCCGTGCGCAACTGGCGGTTACGGTTCACCTCACTCATCGAGAACACGTGATGGTCTGCACTCACCAACCCGTGGCTATTCTTCAGTTCTAAGATCTCGTCAATCTGCCCAGCATAGACTAAATGATCACCACCCATGATATATTCATCCTCGGTCACTGGCAACGGCACGCCATCGAAGTGGTAGATCTCAATCAGACTACCGCCCTTGACATGGAATAGTCCAGCATCGCCCAGTGTCTCACCGATGTACTTATTATCCGATGGCACCAGCAATTCTACGGTATATTCCGTCGTGGCCTCAAAAGCCGATTCCGGAGCCTTACGGTCTGGGAGCAACCGCCGCATGGCGATAACGGAAAGCACGCCTACTCCGAGACAGAATAGACCGGGAATAGTTGTGGCCAGTACGTTCATCGCCGTACCGGTCTTATCTGCATACAGACCCGAAATAATCAGGTTAGGCGGTGTTCCGATAAGGGTACATACGCCACCCATACCTGAAGCATAGCTCAGTGGAATAAGTAGTTTCGAAGGCGAAATGCCCAATTTCTTTGACCACATTTTGACAATGCCCACAAACATGGCCACCACCGTCGTATTACTCAAAAACGAGCTCAGACCCGCCACAGGGAGCATCAGCCTAACCACAGCCTTTCCATAACTATTTGGCTCTCCCAATAGATGACGTACAATCCACTGTAGAACACCCGTATGCGTCAGGCCTGCCACAACAACAAACAATACACCAATGACCACCACCGAACTAGAACTGAAGCCCGATAAAGCTTCCTTGGTATCCAGCACACCCGTTACAAGAAATATACCAATGACAGCCAGAAATACTGTGTCAACCCGTAATTTGGTAAACAATAGTGTAGTAAACATACCTAACACGGTGACAATCGTAATCCAAGCATAGAGATTAAGCCCTAAAAAAAACTCTGTTTCCATTATATAATTTACAAATTCAACAATAATAGATTGCTCTATTTCGCTTGCAAATATAATCAAAACTAATGAAAAAGCCATAAAAATAAGCAGTTTTTATCTCTTTTAAGGTGTTGTTGAGGGCTATATCGAATATTATTTGTACTTTTGCAGGCAAATTGTGAGAAGATGAAAGAGAAGAGACAAATCGCCATACTCGGCTCTACAGGGTCGATAGGTACACAGGCCCTTGAGGTTATCGAGGAGCACAGTGACCTATATGAGGTTTACTGTCTGACTGCGAACAATAAAATAGAACTTCTGGCAGAACAGGCCCATAAATTCAAGCCTGCAGCCATCGTGATAGCCAACGAACAGCGCTACGATGAACTGAAAGCGTTGATGAACGACATGCCAGACGTGAAGGTGTATGCTGGTGCCCAAGCTCTCAACGAGATTGTGGAGGCAGGGCCTATCAACATGGTGCTTACTGCGATGGTCGGCTTTGCAGGCCTCAACCCCACCATCCACGCCATCAAGGCAGGCAAGACTATCTGTCTTGCTAACAAAGAAACACTCGTGGTAGCAGGTGAACTGATTCTGCAACTGGCTCAGCAATACCACACCCCCATCCTACCTGTCGATAGTGAGCACTCTGCTATTTTTCAGAGTCTCGTCGGCGAGGACATGAACCAGATAGAAAAAATTCTGCTGACAGCTAGTGGCGGTCCGTTCCGTCTGAAGACGATGGAAGAGATTGCCCATGTGACGAAGGCTGATGCTCTGCGCCACCCGACCTGGGACATGGGGGCAAAGATCACCATCGACTCAGCTTCGATGATGAACAAGGGTTTTGAGGTCATCGAGGCCAAATGGCTCTTTGGGGTAGATGCCAAACAGATACAGGTATTAGTGCATCCTCAATCGATTGTTCATAGCGCCGTACAGTTTCAGGACGGCTCGGTAAAGGCCCAGCTCGGTGTGCCCGACATGCGTTTGCCAATTCAGTATGCCTTTTCGTTCCCGCAGCGTCTGCATTTAAGCGGTGAGCGTCTTGACCTTTTCAAGGCACAGAACTTGGAGTTCTTCGAGCCTGATTTAAAAAAATTCCGTTGCCTAGCTCTCGCTTTCGAGGCCATCGATAAGGGCGGCAATATGCCGTGTATCGTCAATGCCGCCAATGAGATTGTAAACCGCGGATTTCTCGAAGACAAATGCGGTTTCCTGCAGATGGGTGATATCATCGCCGAAACTATGCAGCGTGCCACCTTCGACAAGAACCCTTCATATGACACTTATATTGCGACGGATGCCGAAGCACGCCGTATCGCCACAGAATTAATGAAAAATAATTGATTATGGATATATTCCTGATAAGACTGTTACAATTTATGCTGGCCATCGGCCTGCTGGTGCTGCTCCATGAGGGTGGCCATTTCTTCTTCGCCAAGTTGTTTGGCGTCCGCGTAGAGAAGTTCTATCTGTTCTTCGACCCCAGCATCTGGAAGTGGGACGGTAGCCTATTCAAGTTCAAACCCAAGAACAGCGACACGCAATACGGTGTGGGTTGGCTGCCTCTCGGTGGTTACTGTAAGATTGCCGGTATGATTGACGAGAGTTTCGACACCGAGCAAATGAAACAGCCCGAGCAGCCTTGGGAGTTCCGTGCAAAGCCAGCCTGGCAGCGATTGCTTATCATGATTGGTGGCGTGCTTGTCAACTTCCTCCTTGCCCTGTTCATCTATGCCATGATTCTCTTCCACTGGGGTGACACTTATATCCCTGTGAAGGACATGACAATGGGTATGAAGTTCAACACCGAGGCCAAGGCTCTCGGCTTTAAGGATGGCGATATCCTCGTGGGTACTGACAAGGGGGAATTCAAGGATTTCTCTGCAGACCTCTATCGCGACCTCTCTGAGGCTAAGCGTGTGGATCTGATCCGCGATGGCAAGGAGATGAGTCTCAATCTCCCTGGCGACCTCAACCTGCTGAACATGCTGAAGGCCGAGCCTTCGTTCGTTCGTCCTTTGATTCCTGCCGTTATCGACAGTGTGATGGACAACTCACCCGCTGCAGAAATCGGCCTCCAGAAGGGCGACAAGATTATTGCCCTAAACGGTAAGCCTGTGGATTCCTACAATGAGTTTACCGAACAGATCGGTGTGCTTGAGGACATGATGACAGCAGCCAAGAACCATGCCGATAGTCTGAAAATTCGCACTGCTACCATCGTCATCGAGCATGAAGGCCTCGTTAAGTCTTCTGTTGACGAGCAGACCGCAGAAGCTGTAACCGTTGCAGATACAGCCACTATTACATTAACCCCCGATCTCAAGGTGGGTTTCTTCGTAAAGACTATCGCTGGCATCTATGAGTCATATACCCGTGAATACGGTTTCTTTGAAAGCATTCCCGCTGGAATCAAATACGGCTGGAACGTACTGGCTGGCTACGTAGGCGATATGAAATATGTCTTCACCGCCGACGGCGCCAAGTCATTAGGTGGATTCGGCGCTATCGGAAGCCTCTTCCCGCCAATGTGGGACTGGTATCTCTTCTGGAAGATGACCGCCTTCCTCTCGATTATCCTCGCTTTCATGAACATTCTGCCCATTCCAGCCCTCGACGGAGGCCACGTGCTGTTCTTGATCTACGAGATGATCACCCGTCGCAAGCCCTCAGAGACCTTTATGATCCGTGCCGAGTATGTCGGCTTCGGTATCCTGATACTCCTGATGGTGGTGGCGAACCTCAACGATATTTTGCGCTGGCTCGGATACCTATAAGTTTTATAGCCAACAGATATACAGCCACGATGATCAGATAAATCATCGTGGTTTGTGTTTTTGTGGGATGGAGGTTGTCGATGCATGCACCTGGGATGGCCGCCAGAAAAGACAACAAATAATTGAGCGCTGTCACCATATTATATAATACGTGAGCGAGTGATGGTATCAGCAACACAGCCAATGAAAGATAAAGAATCAGCATAGCCGCTGGTATCACGATGAAGTTTGTAAGCAGGAAATAGCAGGAAAGCCGTCCGAAATAATAGGCAATCAACGGTGCTGTGCCTATTTGTGCCGAAAGCGATACTGCTACCATCCCCCAGAACCACCTCAAGAAACGATGTGACATCAGGTATTCTTCCGAGAAAAAGCCCTCCAATAGCGGTATAAATAACAATATTGAAAATACAGCCATATACGACATCTGAAAGCCAATATCAAACAACGACATCGGACTCAGCATCAACATAATCATAGCCGTAAAGGCGAGCGTATTGACTGACATTTTATCTCGATGGCCTAGCGACAGCAAGGCATAGACACTCAGCATCATAGCCGATCGCACCACACTCGTTGACAGTCCTACGAGAAACACAAATGCCCATATACTCAGAATGATGAACACCTGCGATAAGACTTGCCAGCGTCGTCTGAAAGCAAACAGCGACAGCAACGTATAGATGATACCTAGATGCAAGCCGCTAAGCGCCAAGACATGCGAGGCTCCCGTAACGGAGTAGACATCTTTCAGATCCTTGTTCAAAGCCGATTTGTCGCCTAAAGCCATCGCAGCCACCACGGCATAAGCGTCTGAATCCGTGCTTTGGCTATTCATCTTCTCCAACAGTCTGCTGCGGTATTTCAGAAAAGCGAGCCTCATCCTTTTCAATCTCGACAAACGTACCAACGACACACGTGCCTTCCGCCATTTCCAACTAGCCACAAACGTTCGACCCATAAAACCATGAATCTCTAAATAGCGGCGGTAGTCAAACGATCCCTGACGCCAATCGTTGTTGGGTTCGATACGCGACTGAATCTGCAAACCGTCACCGATGTGCAGAGCCCTACTTCGGTCATCCTTATAAAAATAACATTTCAACTTGCGCCCGCTCTCAGCCAACAGCACATCCACCGCCATTGTCTTTGGTTTCTCTATTGGTTCTGAGACAACCACTGCCTTATAATTAACTTCACTTTCAGGCCAAGATACCATCAGCGATACTTTCTGACGTTGCATCAAGAGCCAACCCATCAAGAGAAAACAGACTGCAATGGCCATCGACTGCAGATATTCATGCTTCCCCAATAGCAATGCCACCAAGACTATCGCAATAAATATCAGTAACAGAGTCCATCCTACTAAAACATAGTCACCAATAACAATCCCTGCCATCAAACAGACGGCAAGACGTAACAACGGAGCCTCATTCCAAAATAGTTTGTTTTTCATCTTCCTTAAGTTTAACACTGCAAAGATAATAAAAAAAGGTAAAAGTGAAAAGTGAAAAGTGAAAAATTTGCTGCCGCTCACTATTTTTTTGTACCTTTGCAGCCGTTATGGATGTAATCAGCATGCCCATGTGGGCTTGGATATTGTTTTATGCACTCGTCATCGTCATGCTCTATGCCGACCTGAAGCTGTTCGGCCGTAAGGGACAGCATGAGGTAAGTATCAAAGAAGCCCTGCAGATGACGTTCGTGTGGATCTTTGTATCGTTGCTTTTCTGCGCAGGCATCTGGTTCTATGAAGGTGATAACAAAGCGATGGAGTTCTTGGCAGGTTATCTCATCGAGAAATCGTTGTCGATGGATAATCTCTTTGTGTTCCTCATGCTCTTCTCGTTCTTCGGTGTCCAAAGGAAATACCAGCATGAGGTGCTATTCTGGGGTATCTTTGGAGCCCTGATACTTAGGAGCATCTTTATCTTCGCGGGAGCGGCGATGGTGCAGCGCTTTGACTGGATATTGGGTATCTTTGGTGCCTTCCTCATCTATACGGGCATCAAGATGTTCAGCCACAAAGACGATGAGAGCGTGGATCCCTCGAAGAATATCTTTGTTAAGCTGTTCAAGAAGTTCTTCCCCGTGACGGATCAGATGCACGAAGACAAGTTCTTTATCATCGAAGGCGGCAAACGCTTAGCAACCCCACTCTTTATCGCCTTGTTGGTGATTGAAACCACCGATGTGGCCTTTGCCGTTGACTCCATCCCCGCCGTTTTCTCTGTGAGCCGCGACCCGTTTATCGTACTCACCTCCAATATTTTCGCCATCTTGGGACTGCGTGCCCTCTATTTCGCCCTCGCAGCCATCGCACAATGGTTCCAATACTTGAAATACGGCTTAGGTATCATTCTTAGTTTTGTTGGTGTGAAGATGCTGCTTGAAGTGTTTGGCATCTATGAGGTGCGTACTTCACACTCACTGCTCATTATCTTTGGAGTATTAGTATTATCGATGGGACTCTCTGTTATACTTTCGCAAAATAAGTGCGATAAACGAGATAATAACCATCACCCGTAAGCTTAAACACAGAGCCTTGAGCCTCATTCAGCGTTCCCTGCCATAACTGGCTGTACGGATAAGATGCCCATTTAAGCCCCTCTGACGACAACTGCCTGCAGTCGACATTGAAGATACTGACCTGCTGTCCTGCAAAGGACTCAAACGACTCCTCACCTTTAGCAACAACAAACCAACCATCGTCAGTCGCCATTAGCGGTTCCACGCCCATCTCGCGAGCATAGCGCACCATCAGCGAGATGTTTCCCAAAGTATGATCTTCACGTCTGCCTGTAGCAGCCAGATAGGCAATCCGTCTCATACCTTTCGACAAGCAATAGCGCGTCGCTTTCGTCAGATCATTATCATCCTGCTCGTCAATCTGTATCAGACGACCTCTCTGTTCTTCAGGCACAGAATCACCATCGCCCACGATAGCATCGCACTGCGGCCAATGGCAGACTGCTCCGTCGCAACAGACCACATATCGAGCTGCGCGAAGCAGTTGCAATGGTTCTTCGGCTGTTGGAAATAGTCCATTAGCCAGAATGACAGCATCAAACTCGGTCATATATAGCGTCTTTAGACATCATCTTTTTCCA
>Ga0247608_10007267_pt1 | contig 11391 bp, 11 predicted proteins | sample 176DNAGHGlowgp2_FD_193490 | JGI IMG/M metagenome (GOLD analysis project Ga0247608, IMG submission 193490) | Sheep rumen microbial communities from Palmerston North, Manawatu-Wanganui, New Zealand - 1766 DNA GHGlow gp2 | ecosystem: Host-associated > Mammals > Digestive system > Stomach > Rumen ... | reverse complement strand
TCACAAATAGTTCTTAGCAGACTTTCAAACTTGTTTGTTGTTATATACTTGAATTTGATGACGAATCTCCTCTTTCACGGTGTTCCAATCAACCTGCTGGAACATATAAGGCATTGGCTGTGGATCCGCATCTGCAAAATAAGACATACTTAGCAGTGCGCGATACACGGAGCCATCCGTATATTTCTGCAAATAGAACTGCATAAGTTCCTCAAAAGTATAATGCTGTAGCAGGAAATAGACGTCAACAAAGTCTTTCTTCGTTCCACGTCCCATCACGGCGTTCACCTTCATGGCGGCAATGTCCTTAGGGGAAGCAAGTCGAAGACCATCTTCCACAATAGGTTCATCTATCCATTTATAGTCATAATTGACAACATCCACTTTGACATTGTTAAGAAAGTAAGCTTTGATTCGTTTAGTACAATTGCCCAGGACAACATTCCCTGCACAGTCATGCATCATGTTCGTCAATTCATCTATATCCTCTGTCGTGTGTCCGAAGAAATCCAAGTCCACAGATCTACGATGACCATATTGCAAAGCAAGTGACGTGCCACCAACAAGCCTCATATTTGTTAATAGCGGCTGTTGCATAAGAACTTTTAGGAGTTCCAAGGTGTCGGGAAGGACTGTCTGAAATGATAGCATCTGTAATCCTCTTCTTTTGTATTCGATATTGTAGTGATGAAAGCCAGACAGACGGGGTCAAGGGTGCGCATTTTTTTACATTCCTCTACAATCTTGTCAAGTCCGTAATACTGATTGATTAGCCGCCAATCATTCATCTGACCATATTCTAAAACACGCTGAATAATATAGCCTGACGATGCATCCATAGACATCATAGATATGTCAGCATCCCAAAACAGATTGCTGGAAAAGCTGTGGAGAATCTCATTACTACTCATTCTTATATTTATTTGAACGGTACAAAGATAAGTAAAATTTAGCAAACGACGTTCATTGTGAGCTGAAAATTATTGTTTTTTATGTATCCCGTTCTAAAATGAGCCATTATATGGTCATTCGTATTTTTAGGAAAAAATTATCAGCTAATGTTTAAAACAATAGGGTCGGAGAATGCGATCATTTTCTCCGACCCCTCTATGGTACTGAGTAACAGTCTGCTTAGTCGATATGAAAGGTGACGGTGCGCTATATTTCCCTGCCAATCTCAAGAGTAGTTATGTACGAAACAAGGTAAGGGGAAAATGAAGAAACTCCAAGCCTGCCCGATGATAATCGTGAAAGGCTATGAAGTGGAATAGAAAAAGGCTGTTTTCTGTGGCATGTGTAATAATGTGTAATGGATTTCTTGCGGGTTCTTTGGGAAATATGTACTTTTGCACCGTCCGGACAACAAAACAGATTGTTGAACCATTTAAAAAAGTAAAGAAGATGAAGAAACTGATTTTAATGTTATTGATGGCAGTATGCTGCCTTATGACGGCGAATGCACAGAAGACGGTGGTGTCGCAGAAGAACCAAAAAGTATACGACATGGCAGAACAGATGCCCGAATACCCGGGTGGCATGCCAGCCATGATGGAGTTCTTGATGCACAACATGAAATATCCCAAGGATGCAGAGAAACAGAAGGTGGAGGGAAAAGTCATGGTTCAGTTTGTTGTGGAAACCGACGGAAGAGTTTCGGACGTGAAGGTGGCTAAAGAAGTGTTTCCCTCACTCGATGCTGAGGCCATCAGGGTGGTACAGGCAATGCCCAAATGGACTCCAGGAAAGGACAAAGGCAAATTGGTCAGAGTGAAATACAATCTACCTATCACATTCCGCCTGAAATGAAATATCTCTCGTTTGCATTATATGCACTCATCATTGTGGGCTGTTCGCATGAGCAGTCCCACAATGAACTGCTTGACAAGGCTGAGCAGATTGTATTCACACAGCCCGACTCCGTTGTCAGAATGCTGGCTCCCTACTATAACGACACAACGATGACAACGGCCGACCGTGCGCTATTCGGTCTTCTCTATACCGAAGCCCTGCATCGCAGTGGACTCAGCACTACGTCAGACTCGCTCATACGCATAAGCAGAAACTATTATGAGCATCACGGTGATGCTGAGCACCAGGCCAGAGCCTTGCTCCATCATGGCATCATCCTGTACAAGCAACAGCAGACGCATGAGGCGGTGCAGACAATAAAGCGGGCGGAACAACTGGCCAGCGACCTGAATCAGCCCGCCTTTTCGTGGTACCTGTATTCCGTGCTGGGTGATGTTAACGACAATGTGGGCAATTATGGTTTGACGCTCCAATACTACAAGCAGGCATTGGGTGCCGCCCGCCAGTGCGACAGCAAACAATGGACGGTGCAGACGCTCAACAACATTGCCATGACTTTCGACATATTGGGACAGAAGGACAGCCTCCGATACTATACCGAACAGGCCAAACCCTATTACGAAAGTACAGAAGGCGAGGTACGTGCCACCTATCTTGTAAACCACGCCAGTTATCTGCTGAGTGCAGGAAAACGGCAGGTAGCAAAACATTATCTGACAGAATCCATGCTCATCTCGCCTACAGACAGAGGAGGAAAGTTGTTGGCCGATATCTATGTAGCAGAGGGCGATACGGCAGCGGCAGTACAGCAATGGTATCGTCTGGCCAACTCTCTGTCGCCCGATGTCGCTATCCAGTCATATCGGCAGTTGATTGCCTGTATGAACCGTCGGGGCGACATAGCGGATGTGGCGGAGTACAGTCAGCGGCTGAACGAGGTCTATCATCATCTCTACGAACGGAATGATGCAGCCGGTGTCATCGACCTGCAGACACAGTATGACGAGCAACTCCGGGAGCGGCGGCAGTATCATACGGTCATTGCGCTTCTTTCCTCCATTATTGTCGTCATTATCCTTTCCGGCATTCTCTTCTGGTATAATCGCCGTCGTATCGGCCATCTCAATGCACGTTTCGCGGAAAGTCAACAGCAAAACAACCAGACTCGAACAGAATTAACACGGATGAGACGACAGAAGGAGCGTGAACAGCGAGAAAACTCCCGTCAGATGAAGGATGTTGTATCTCGCCTGCATACTACAGCCAACAAGGGCAAGGCAGCGCTTGATGATGACATGAATGCCTTGGCTCAACTTTCATACGCTATGCGTCCCCAACTGCGCGAGTTGTTGTCTCCACTCAGTTCAAAGGAACAACAGGTCTGTCTGCTGACCGTTCATAGTTTCCTTCCAACAGAGATAGCCACGCTGACCATTTCTACGCCACAGACCATCACCAATACTCGTGTACGTTTGTTGAAGAAACTATTCAATGAAACAGGTGGAGCCAAGGATTTCGATTCTGCCATAAAAAATTACGGCATGGAGTTACCTGTCTCCTGAAGAACTTTTCCTAAAAAGTATTTATTAATTGTTAAAACGACAAAGAAAATGCACGAATTATTCCCGAATTCGGAAGCCTTTTTGTAATTTTGCCGTATGAAACAGAGATATGCAGTCATAGTGCTTTTTGCACTGATTATCGCGTCGAGCCTGACGAGTTTGGGGAGCTATAGTGCTACCGAAAGGTTGGTGAGTGAGGATATGGACAGGGCGTTGGCCCTGGCTTTGGAGGAACAGCAGAGTGATGTCATCAGCCAGGACACCATCCGCACGTTTAACAACCACTTGCAGATAGCAGAGTTGCGAGGCAAGGCAACGTTGGCTGTCGACACCCGAGGGCGCCAGTTCAAGGCATACGCCCATTGCTCTGAGGCCACCATCTTCAGTCTGTCAGACCAAAGACCGGCAACTATTCTTTGGGCACTGACGATAGGTTGGGGCATGTTCTGTTTCTATCGCAGAAAGAGGTATGAGCCGCTATTGGCGGGCATGACTCATTATGGCGGATTGCGATTTTCTGAATCGGAAAGTCGATTCTATGCCGAGGATGGTCACCAAGTTCAGCTTACCCCCATGCAGCACCAGCTGATGGAGATGTTCTTTCAGTCGCCCTCGCACTCGCTGACAAAATCAGAAATCTGCGATGCCCTCTGGCCCAAGAAACCCGATGCCAGCGAGACGCTCTACACACTTATCAAGAGGTTGAAGCCCGTCATAGAACAACATTCTGACTTGAAAATCGAGTCTGACAGAGGAAAGGCCTACGAGCTAAAAATCAGATAGTTAGTAGTCTGACAGACAAATGTCAGGGAAATGTCAGACAGTTTTTTCAAAGCTTTCGTTATTTGTTGCTACCTTCGCCGAAAAAATCAAGCGAAGCATTATGCAACAAACAACATTCCAAAAAATCAACACCTGTATGGCGTGGCTCATGTTTGCCATCGCCGCTATCGTCTACGGACTGACCATCGAGCCGACAGCCAGCCTGTGGGACTGTCCAGAATTTATTGCCTGTGGCTACAAACTGGAAATCGGTCACCCGCCTGGTGCGCCTATTTTCATGCTGGTAGCTAACCTTTTCTCTCAGTTTGCCAGCGACACGACTCATGTTGCGATGATGGTCAATCTGCTGTCAGCGCTCTTGAGCGCAGGCTGTATCTTCTTCCTATTTCTCACTATCACGCATTTAAGTGAAAAGGTAATAGTGAATAGTGAAAAATCCCTTCAACAGGTCATCACTATCGAAGCCTGTGGCGTTGTAGGTGCACTGGCCTATACCTTCAGCGACACCTTTTGGTTCTCGGCTGTTGAAGCAGAAGTCTACGCTTTCTCCAGTTTCCTGACGGCTCTGATGTTCTGGCTGATACTGAAATGGGAAGACCGACAGGAGGATCGCTGGATTATATTAATAGCATATATTACCGGTCTTTCCATTGGTGTCCATTTACTCTGTCTGCTTTGCCTGCCCGCTATGTCATTCGTGGTCTATTTCCGTCAGGCCAAGCGTGTCACAACTATGGGTATACTGAAGACATTGGCGGCAGGAGGCTTGCTTGTTGGCTTTATCCTCTATGGACTTATTCCCGGCATCGTCAAGATGGGCGGCTGGGCGGAACTGCTATTTACCAACCTGTTGGGTTGCCCCTACAACACAGGACTCATCATATACATCATCCTGCTGACAGCGTCGATCATTATAGCCTATTATAAGGTAAAACGGAGGATACTTAAATTGTCGCTGGCCTGCATCATGATGATACTGGCAGGATATAGCAGTTATGGCGTTATCTTTATCCGCGCCAATGCCAATACGCCGATGTGTGAGAATGCACCAGGCAACATTTTCGCCTTGGGCAGCTATCTGAACCGCGAACAATATGGAGATACTCCGCTCCTTTACGGCCCTGCATATTGCAGCGAACTGGACCGTGAACCCGAAGGTGAGTATTTGGTTCCTAAGCACGAGGAAGGAAAGGCTATTTACCGTCCCTCTGCTGATTCTACTAAACAGGAATACGAGTTGGTTCGTCACGACATCAAATATCTGTATAAGGAAAATATGCTTTTTCCTCGTATGCACTCTGGGCGGCATACCAAGGCCTATGAGGATTGGATGGGTGGAGTCAGGAAGGAAGGGAATCTGCCCACCTTTGCCGAGAACCTGCGCTTCTTCATCTCCTATCAGGTAAACTTTATGTACTGGCGCTATTTCCTGTGGAACTTCGTGGGACGACAGAACAATATCCAAGGACATGGCGAGGTGGAACATGGCAACTGGATTACGGGCATCAGGTGGATTGACGACTGGCTGTTGGGCTGCGACACATCGAAATTGCCGTCAGACCTGGCAGAGAACAAAGGGCGTAACGTGTTCTATGCCTTGCCGCTACTGCTTGGGCTGGCAGGCATCTTCTGGCAATGGCGGCGAGGGAGCGAGGGCAGACAGCAAATATGGATTGTCACGCTGCTGTTTGTGATGACCGGCCTTGCCATCGTGGTCTATCTCAACCAGACACCACTCCAGCCTCGCGAGCGTGACTATGCCTACGCCGGCTCCTTCTATGCCTTTGCCATTTGGATAGGGCTGGGGGCGGGACTAATCAGTGAGAAGTTAAGAGTGAAGAGTGAAAAATTTGCTACCGCTGTTACAGCTATTGTTTGTACTCTCTGTCTAGCGGTTCCCCTACAGATGGCATCGCAGACATGGGACGACCACGACCGTTCAGACCGTTACACCTGTCGCGACTTCGGTGCAAACTATCTGATGACAATGCAGGACGAAGGCAACCCTATCATCCTGACGAATGGCGATAACGACACGTTCCCGCTATGGTATAATCAAGAGGTGGAGGGCGTACGTACCGATACCCGCGACGTCAATATGGAATACCTGCAAACCGACTGGTATATCGACCAGATGAAACGTCCTGCCTACGACTCCCCGGCATTGCCCATCAGCTTAAAACACGAGGACTACCAAGAGGGCCGGCTTGAATATCTGCCAATCAGTACCGATAGTCTGACTATTGGGTCTGGGAAAGACGAGATGGTCATACGATTCAAAGGAAAGCAGGGACTCTATAAGAACGAGCTGATGGTACTGGAGATGCTGTCGCACGCTGACTGGAGCCGTCCCGTCTACATGTCTATCAACTCCGGAGGAAACTATCTGTCGTTCCTCGAAGACCATCTGGTGCTGGAAGGTCTCGCCTACCGTATATCGCCACAAGCTAAAGGTAAGCAGGTGGACGTGGAACGGCTGTACGACAACATCATGCATCGCTTCCGTTATGGTAACCTGAAGGCTCAGGGAATCTATGTGGATGAAGACGTGAAGCGCCTGACCAATACGCATCAGCTCATTATGGGCATACTCATCGACTCGCTGCTACAGCAAGACGACACCAAGCGGGCATTGGCCGTCTGCCGGAAGTGGCAGCAGGAGATGCCATGCGAAAACGTTCCTTATACAGATGCCGCCCTTTCTATGGCACGTTGCTATTATCAGACCAATCACCCCAAACAGGGTGACGAAATCGTCAACAGTCTGCTGCGCCGTTCTGAAGAGTGGCTTTCGTGGATAGAGACCATTAATCCCTCACGTCGCTTAGGCTCTCAGTACTCCCAGCTCACATGGATGCAAACCATGCAGCAGGCCCTGTCAATCGCGTTACAATTTGAAAGAAACGAAATCTATAATCAATATATCAAACAATATGAAAACTACATCAAATAAGTATTTCATTGCATCTTGTGTTCTTATCGTCGCAGGCTATATCCTGATGTCCGGGCCAGGAAGCACAGAACAGTCTTTCAATCCCGACATCTTCTCTGCCCGAAGAATAGTCATCGCGCCCATGTTGTGTCTGGCGGGATATCTCCTGGTAATAATCGGAATCCTATACAAGAAGTAAAAAAATTGCGAAGGGGGCGGGATATTGTCGGGAAACTGTCGTATAATAAGTAGAAGAAGCAAATTAGTAACATCGAAAGTGAAGACAGACGGGCAGATTGTGGAAGCCGTGAAAGGCGGTCGGCGGAAAGGACATGACCTGATGGTCGACCGCTACGGACAGGAAGTTTTTGCGATGATAGCGAGAATGGTATCCGATATGATGGATGCCGAGGAACTGACGCAAGACACCTTCCTCCGCGCCTTCAGCCACATTGACAGTTACGACCCGCAACGGGCCTCACTTGGAACCTGGCTATGCCGCATTGCCTATCGTCTGACGCTTGACTTCATGAAGCGCCGCCGCCCGCTCATCATTCCGATTGAAGACCGCGAAGTTTGGCAGACAGACATCAGCGACAAGCAGTTGGAAGATGAACTGTCCACAGGCAGCGAGGAGCGGATAGAGAGACTGGAACTGCTTGTGGATGACCTGCCGCCCGACGAACGTCTGCTACTCACGCTCCACTATTTCGAGAATCGCAAACTTGACGAATGTGCGTTCATCATGGACACTACACCTCACGCATTGGCTAACCGCCTCTACCGAATCCGCAAGAAACTCTACAAACAACTTCAGAAGATATGACAACGTATAAAGATACCGACCTCCGCGAAGCCCTCCGTCGCAAATATGCCGACACACCGCAACTACCTGCCGACTTCATGCAGCGGATGCACCATGCTACGGAAAAGCAGATGTCGAAGAAATGGATAAATAAAGCCTCGGCAGTCTTAGCTGTTGCTGCATCTGTTGCACTTGTGATGCTGCTTGTATGGCCAAAGACGGTCAGGAAGCAGAATGTGATAGAAAAGCAAATTGCTGCTATCAATCCCATTGTCATTGAAGATTTATTGCCCGACTCTGCCGCTTCAACCATCGAAGAACCCACAACGACGGCTACAGTGAAGCATCAAGCAAAAACTGCTACTGTTCGTGCAGTCGGATCTGTATCCATATCTCCTGCCGACAGTTTAGACTATTATATCAGCAAAATAGAACGTGAACTGGCTGAGGTAGACGACAGCCTCTATATTGAACGTATTCAGCGGGTGATAAAGGCAGACGAGCGACTGCAGCGTATCGTTAACAACTACATCATGCATGAGTTGCATAAGGAGGGTGCTCCACACCAAGCCAATAATATTAATCCCGTAAATTCGAACGAAGATGAAGAATAGAAACTTTTTCATGGTGATTTGCCTGACGTGGACGATGACAATTCAGGCCCAAATGAGTGAGTCGGCACGTCGTATTCAAGAGAAGCTGCAAGCATTCGTAGCCTCTGGTGAGTATCATGTCAACAAGGGAGATGTCATTGATAGCGATGAAGTTACTGGCAGCCGTACAACAGTATATGGCTTTAGTCAGATATTTGGTATAGAAGACCAGAACTTTACAGACATTACGCTCATGTTCCCTCATCTAAAGGAATTGGAGAATATGCTGCGAAGCGAATCCATCCATGCTGATGAGGTTATCGTTCACAATGCAGGAGAGGGTGCGCCGCTCATTCCCGGCATACAATACTCCTATGGAAGCAATTACGGCAGCGTCAGTCGTAAAATCGTATTCGGTAACCAGCAGAATATCCGTATTCTGTCCTTCAACGAACCAAACGGTTTCCGCTATGCAGTTATCCTTATGTGGGAGCAGACCATCAAGAAAGATAATGTGTCAGGTAACAATTGGATGATGAACGGCAGCATATTTGAGATATATGGTAAAAATCTTGAAGGCAGCCCACTATTCCAGCCTTATTACAACAAGCAGGATCAGACAAGCGTATTCAGTTCTTCGCCTGATTCAGCGGCACCGAAGACCTACGAGGAACTGTTGGCAAAGGTAAAGCAGACCTGCAACATCTATAAGCGTGAGACGTCGGGGGGCAAAACGGCTGCTGTTGTGATACTTCATAAGATGTGCGACGGATATCCCCGAAAACTGACGCGTGACCAATATTTTGCTCTGATAGAAATACTCTCTCCATTTACAGAGACAGCCATGGGACAGAGGCACAAGGATATGTTTGCCTACACATGTTACACGCTCTACAAGAAGAGTGAGGTTTATGAGGAGCCTGTAGAAGTTAAAGAGCGTCCGGCTATGATTATTTCGGCAACAATTTCAACAGAACAGTTGCATAAGTATGTTTCCTACAATGGACTGATTATGAACGAATCAGCCGATTTGCAGATGGCTGATTGTCAGATTAGCGGCACTGCTCCTGCAAATGCCGACAGCGTAACCGTTAGTCGCTGTGTATCATCATTCGAGGACTTCGGGACCTTCCCCGTCCAAAACGGCCGATTCTCGTTCACCATCCAATTGCCTAAGGACGAAGTGTGCAAACTGACCGTAGATAAACGTGACTACACCTATTTCTGGGCCGATGGCCAGCCCATTGAGGCCAATCTGATAAAACGTTACATAAAGAGTTCCAAGGCATCGCAGCAGCGGAACAACTTTGTTAATGATATGGAAACAGAGCGTTTGCACAGGTTGAGATTAGACAATCTTTCTGAGATAGATGCATCTTTAGAAAAGCAGCGTGAAAGTTATCGTCAGGTTATCTTCAAGGGCAATGACGACCTGCTTAAAGCCTTTGCCCTCTATAAGATATATACCGAGCTGACCTACGATGAACTGAAGCCATTCATTAGCGATAGATTCCGTTATGCCAACCATCTGTTCCTGGCACCTGTAAAAGAGTATGTGGCAGGATTAGAGAAACGACGTCCAGGTTCTCGTTATACGGATATACAACTAACCGACACAATGAGTAACGCCCACATGCTGAGCGAATTTATAGGCAAGGGATATGTAGTGCTACATTTCTGGGAAAGTTGGAATCGCGATCAATACGATATTCTGCCTCAGTTGCGCACTGTCTATGACAAGTATCATGCTAAGGGTTTGCAAATACTCAGTCTGGTTATCGATGGGAACTATAAAAAGCGATGGACAGATCGTCTGAACGAAGAAAACCTGCCTTGGCCGCAGTTTACAACAAGGTCACTCTCGACCTATGGTATCCTCTCATGGCCCGAGACCATTCTCATCGCCCCTGACGGTACCATCGCCGCCACTCCCGCCACGACGCAGGAATTGGAGACCGAACTGAAAAGAATTTATAGTACTAACTGATTATGATTCATAAACCCGGGAATAGTGCGGTGCGTCGTGATGACACGCCGCATTTTAATATTTGGTTCGCATCGAATCGGTCACACGGTCACAGCTGTGACCGTGACCGTTTCTGGGGAAGAACTAAGCCTAGCAAGGGAAAGAACTAGGTCTAGCAGGGGAAAGTATTAAAGGTAACAGGGGAAGAGTCGGTATCTAACCATCGTTCGCCTATACCCAAACGATCATGCGGCTATACCCAAACGATTGTGTCCCTATACCCGAACGATCGTGCGGCTATACCCGAATTCAAAAGTTAATAAATGCTAATCATTGTTTGACTTTTGCTGGTTTATGTGTCTAATAAATGAACAGCGCTAAAAAAAGATGGATAAAACGGCATTTGAACAGCAGGCCCGCACGTGGCGACAGAAAGCTCTCAGCGTGAGCATGAGTTGCGGAGCGGGCAGAGACGAGGCAGAAGACATCGCCCAGGATGTGATGCTCCGCCTATGGCAGATGCACGACGAGCTGGAACGCTACGACTCCATCGAGGCACTGGCGGCATTGATGGCACGACATCTGTTGATAAACCATCAGAGGCGACGAAGGCCAGAGATGCTGGAAGAGGCGAAGATAGTCAGCGTAACCACCAGTCCCCATGAACAGCTGGAGATGAAGGAGGACGACCAATGGCTGACTAAACGCCTGGAGCAACTGCCTACCACACAGCGCACCTTATTATATATGCGACAAGTGGAACGGCGCACTCACGAAGAGATTGCCCAACTGTTAGGCATCGAGACCACATCGGTAAGCACGCTGCTGGCAAGGGCACGACGAACATTATTAGAAGAAATAAAACGAAGGAACAACTTATGATACAGTACACTAAGGAATACATCGCGAAGCTGCTCGACAAATATATGGACGGCACTTCA
>Ga0247608_10007266_pt1 | contig 11392 bp, 8 predicted proteins | sample 176DNAGHGlowgp2_FD_193490 | JGI IMG/M metagenome (GOLD analysis project Ga0247608, IMG submission 193490) | Sheep rumen microbial communities from Palmerston North, Manawatu-Wanganui, New Zealand - 1766 DNA GHGlow gp2 | ecosystem: Host-associated > Mammals > Digestive system > Stomach > Rumen ... | reverse complement strand
CTGGCAGTGGGAAACCCCGAGCTGGAACAGAAGATGAATGAATACAGGGATGAGATGAAAAACCAGGTTCTGGAAAAGAACCTCCATCTGCAGACCGTAGGCTATGAGAATTATAAGAAGTGAGGATAAGAAATGGATTATAAAAGTGCCGGCGTGGATATAGAGGCCGGATACAAAGCAGTTGAACTTATGAAAGAGCATGTCAGGACTACCATGAGACCGGAAGTTCTGGGAGGCCTGGGCGGTTTTTCCGGAGCCTTCTCCCTTTCGTCTTTTAAGGATATGAAAAAACCCACCCTTGTTTCGGGTACTGACGGCGTGGGCACCAAGCTTAAGCTGGCTTTTCTTATGGATAAGCATGATACGGTGGGAATAGACTGTGTGGCCATGTGCGTAAACGATATCGCATGTGCGGGGGGAGAGCCTTTATTCTTCCTGGATTATATCGCCTGCGGTAAGAATATACCTGAAAAGATCGCGGGCATAGTGAGCGGCGTGGCTGAGGGTTGCCGTCAGGCAGGAGCAGCCCTTATCGGCGGCGAGACAGCGGAGATGCCCGGCTTTTACCCCGAGGATGAATATGACCTGGCAGGATTTGCAGTGGGTATAGTGGATGAAGAAAAGCTGATCACCGGACAGAGCATCAAGAGCGGAGATGTACTGGTGGGTATAGCTTCATCGGGAGTTCATTCCAACGGTTTCTCCTTAGTCCGTAAGGTCTTCAATATCACGGGTACGGCCCTTTCAAGATATGTGGAGTCTTTAGGGACCAGTCTGGGAGACGCTCTTATCACTCCTACCAAAATATATGTAAAGGCTCTTTCATCCGTTAAGGACGCGGGGATCACCATCAAGGGCTGCAGTCATATCACCGGCGGCGGTTTTTATGAGAATATTCCCAGGATGCTTCCCGACGGAGTACTGGCCAGAGTGTCCGCATCTTCCTATGAAGTGCCTGCCATATTTGAGCTTATAAAGAAGGACGGACGCATAGAAGACGATATGATGTACAACACCTTTAACATGGGCGTGGGCATGGTGCTTGCTCTCGACAGTGCGGATGCCGACAGAGCCGTAAAAGCCATAGAGGCAGCCGGTGAGAAGGCCTTCATCCTGGGTGAGACAAAGGCCGGCGATAAAGGGGTTGAGATATGTTAAAGGTAGCTGTGCTGGCAGGCGGCGGAGGCACCAATCTGCAGGCTATAATAGATGCACATAAGGCAGGAAAGCTCCCTGACACAGAGCTTTCCTTTGTGCTTTCAAATAAACCCGATGCTTATGCGCTGGTAAGGGCAAGGGATTATGGGATCGAGCAGGTCGTAGTGGACTCTGCTTCCTTTTCGCGCGCGCAGTTCGAAGAAAAACTCATGGATGAAATAGAAAAAAGACAGCCGGATCTCATAGTTCTGGCCGGACTTATGATCATGATACCTAAGGAGCTTTGCAGAAAGTATAAGAACAGGATCATAAATATACACCCTTCTTTAATCCCATCTTTTTGCGGAAAAGGTTTTTATGGTCTTAAAGTCCATGAGGCGGCTTTAAAAAAGGGCGTGAAGGTGACGGGAGCCACAGTCCATTTTGTGGATGAGATATATGATAACGGCCCTATCATCATCCAGAAGGCTGTCGAGGTAAAAGATGGTGATACCCCCGAGATACTTCAAAGAAGAGTCATGGAAGAGGCCGAGTGGAAGATACTGCCCGAGGCCATAAGGCTCATCGCCTGTGGCAGTGTCAGCGTATTGGACGGCGTGGTTAAGATTCAGAACTGATCAGCGAAAAATCTTTTAAAGGAGAAAACAGATATGAGAGTTCTTATCGTAGGCGGCGGAGGAAGAGAGCATGCAATAGCCTGTGCCGTGGCAAAGAGCAATAAGGTGGATAAGATATTCTGCGCCCCCGGAAACGCGGGCATAGCAAAGGTGGCCGAGTGCGTAAATATAGGCGTAATGGATTTTGATGCGCTGGTGGAATTCGCAAAGAAGGAGAATATCGATCTGTGTGTCGTAGCGCCGGATGATCCTCTGGTGGCAGGTGCGGTGGATGCGTTTAACGCGGCGGGCATAAGAGCTTTCGGCCCTGTGGCAAAGGCTGCCATTCTGGAGGGGTCAAAGGCTTTCTCCAAAGATCTTATGAAAAAGTACGGCATACCTACGGCTGCATATGAGAATTTTGACAATGCGGATGATGCTCTGGCATACCTTGAGAATGCAAAGATGCCCATAGTGTTAAAGGCCGACGGCCTGGCGCTGGGAAAGGGCGTTCTCATCTGTGATACCTTGGAGGAGGCAAAGGCCGGCGTAAAGGAGATAATGCTGGATAAGCATTTCGGCGATGCGGGAAACCGTCTGGTGGTAGAGGAGTTCATGACAGGCCGTGAGGTTTCGGTGCTTTCCTTTGTGGACGGAAAGACCATCAAGACCATGACCTCGGCCCAGGATCATAAGCGGGCAAAGGATAATGATCAGGGACTTAATACCGGTGGTATGGGAACCTTTTCTCCCAGTCCCTTTTATACAAAGGAAATCGCGGATGAGTGTATGAAAACCATCTTCCAGCCCACCGTGGACGCCATGGCAAAGGAAGGAAGAGAGTTTAAGGGCGTCATATTCTTTGGCCTCATGCTGACTGAGGATGGTCCCAAGGTGCTGGAGTATAATGCACGTTTCGGAGATCCCGAGACCCAGGTGGTGCTCCCCCGTATGAAGAATGATATCCTGGATGTCTTTGAAGCATGTATCGACGGCACATTGGATCAGGTGGATCTTCAGTTTGAGGATAATGCGGCCGTATGTGTGGTACTTGCTTCCGACGGATATCCCGAAAAGTATGAAAAGGGATTTGAGATAAAGGGCCTCGAAAGCTTCGACGGCTGTGAAGATAAGTTTGTATTCCATGCAGGCACCAGGTTTTCCGATGACGGAAAGGTCCTGACGAACGGAGGAAGAGTGCTGGGCGTGACTGCCTTGGGGGCGACGCTCAAGGAGGCCAGAGCCAATGCATATAAGGCGACTGAGCTCATCTCTTTTGACAATAAATATATGAGAACTGATATAGGTAAAGCTATAGAGGAGATATAATGGCCGAATTATCCTTAGATAAATATCATACACCCATAAGGTGTGAGGTGTGCGGTGATACCCTGACCTTTATGGGCGTGGGTGAATACAAGTGCGATAAGTGCGGACACCTCATGTATGATGATTACGGGGTTGTCAGGAATTATCTGGAAAAGAATAAAGGGGTCACTGTGGTTGAGATATCCATGGCTACGGGTATATCCCAGTCTCAGATAAAGCAGATGCTCAAGGAGGACAGGCTCGAGATCAGTGATTCGTCCAGAGTATTCTTAAGGTGTGAGGCCTGTGGTAAGGAAATAAAGAGCGGAAGGTATTGCCCTGCCTGCGAACAGCTTGCGGCTGCGGCAGAGGCCAAAAAACGAGCCAACGCCTTAAGAGAAGAACGTCAGATGAATATGGCGGGATTTAAGGCCAATCCTCTGAAGGGGGAGGAAGGCACCAGAAGATTTAAAAGAGAGCATTAAACTGATCAAAAGTCAGTCAAATATAAACCGTGGTTTATTGAGGAGATAAAAAAATGAAAAAATTATTCAACAAAAGGATCTTTGCACTTATGCTTTCGGTGATGGTGGTATTTTCATCATCATTTATGGTAATGGGAGCCGAGGAAGGCACCGGTGAAGGTGAGGAGGCGGCTCAGGAGGCCGAAGCCGGTGAGGGTGAAGGTCAGGAGGGCGAAGATGGTGAAGAGGCTCAGGGTGAGGAAGCAGCGCCCGAGGGTGAGGGTTCATCCCTGACTATGAGCGATCTTCAGGCGGATAACGGCAGATTTATCGCCGCAACCTTTCCCGATGATCTGATGCCCGAGGGCTTTCATAAGTCGGGCTGTACCTACAAGGATCAGAGGATAGAGATCGCTTATATGGATTCCGATGCCGCGGGCGACGTGGTACTGGCTTATCTGGCAGATGAGGACGGCTCAAACGGTGACTTTTATCTCTGTGATATCATCACGGCACAGATGTCCGATTTCGTTCAGATCAAAAACGGCGCACAGGGATATATAATCGTGCTCAATCCCGGAGATAATGTTGTGGCTCCCGCCGGTTTTACCAGGGCAGAGCTGAAGTACGGTGACAAGACGGTCACGGCCTGGATGCTGCCCCAGGAGGAGAGCGTCTCACTTTTGGATGATCCCTTCACGGTAAATGTATACGCAGGTGAGATCAACCGCATCGCCATGGGCGGAGTGGACGGTCTTTTATCCGGATCAAAAGAGGAAGAACCTAAGGAAGCCGACGAGGGTGAGGCTAAGGAAGAAGAAAAGCAGGAAGAAAAGCAGGAAGAAAAGGCTGAAGATGTAAAAGATGCCTCCGGTGAAGGCGAGGCTGCTGCCACAGCTTCCGAGGCTGTTTCACAGGAAGAGGACGGCTCCAGACTGGTGAGCGCTCCCTCTTCGGATTTCTTTATGGTTTATGCCATAGATAATACCGGAACGGTAGGTTTTTATCTCTATGACAAGGTTCAGAAAACCTATCAGAGATATGTGGCTCTGTCTTCGGCAGATTCCGAAGGTGCGGCATCCTACAAAAAGAGTGCCCAGATCAGACTGTATATCATTGCAGGTCTGGCTTTTGTGGTGATCATTCTTTTGTTCGTGCTGGTAAATATGATGATATCACGCAGGGATGAGGATGAAGATGAGTATGAGTCCGAGGAACCCGAGGACTTTTATGAGAGACAGAGAAGGAAGAGAGAGGCACGTGATGCACAAAGACATGAGAGTCAGGAGCGTCCTTCAAGGAGAAGGTCCCGTGCCCTGGAGCCAATGAATGAAGATTACGCCGATCGGGAAGGCTATGAGGAGCAGGAATATACATCGGATGTTTATGCGGGCGATGAATATGCAGGTGCAGGATATGACACCGCTTCCCTTGATACCGCTTCTCTTGATCCCGGTACCGTTGATAATTATGAGGGCTTCCCTGCTCAGGATTATGTACCCGAGAGCGTACAGGAGCCCTATGCCATGGAAGAGAATATTGCCGAGCCCATGCAGGAAGCTGCACCCATGGCAGGTGAGCAGCCTGATAACAGGGTGAGACGCAGGTCAAGAAAATCCACTCCCAAGAAACTCCATGACAGATCGGAGATGAGGGATCTCATCGGAATGGATGAAGAAGAAGATTATAGAGGAAATATGGGCGGCGAGACCAAGGTGATACCTTCCGTTCAAAGTGCAGGAAAGGCTGCCATGGATTCACAGCCCGGAGTAAGGAGGATGCCTCCTTCACAGAGCGGCCCTTCAAGGAAGCCTTCCAGGACGGTTGCATCGCAGTCCCAGCCCCAGGCTCAGGGTGTTGGCGCAAAGAGCGCACCCCGTCGTAATCCGGCCCAGAGTGCACCGGCACGTGCTCCCCAGGGTAACCGTGCTCCGGGAAGAGGCGCAAACGGCAATCCACAGGGCGCAGTCGGAAACAGACCTGTGAGAAAAAATCCCCAGGTTAATCCCGTTCCCAGGAAAAAAGTGGATGTGGATGACGATCTGGATTTTGAATTCTTAGATGTATGATGGAAGATCCTTTGGGTATAAGCGAAGAATCTTTTTTAGGAGACGAATATGACGAATGAAATCTATACCTTATCCGCACAGCATGTGCTCAAGGATATGGTTCGTATTTCAAAAGAACTGGATCAGGATCATGCGGGTACGGAGCATCTGCTCCTGGCGCTTATGAGAGAGACCTCATCCGTGGCAGGGGAAGTACTGTCGGAGGCCGGACTGGAGGAAAAGCGCGTCCGCGATCTTATTGACCAGCTTATATCGATACATTCCGATGTGGCACTGGCAGACCGGGGCGTGTATTCCGCAAAGGTGGAAAAGGTGCTCCAGGGTGCCAGGATGGAGGCAGTGGCTTTTTCCTCCGAGCTGGTGGGCACGGAGCACATCCTCATGTCACTGCTCAGACTCTCGGACTGTTCGGCCTGTAGACTGCTCAACACCTTAAGCGTGAGCCCTCACAGGCTGTATTCCGATATACTCACTGCTATTGGTGAGGACCCTGCCAGATATAAGTCAAGGATAAAGAATTTAAGGACGCCGGAGGGTGATCAGAGCAGTACTCCTTTACTGGATAAGTATAGCAGGGATCTGACCTATCTGGCTTCCCAGGGTAAGCTCGATCCTGTAATAGGCAGGGAAAATGAGATCACCAGAGTGATTCAAATCTTAAGCCGCAGGACCAAGAACAGTCCATGTCTGGTGGGTGAGCCCGGCGTGGGCAAGACTGCCATAGCCGAGGGGCTGGCTCTTCGCATAAGCACCGGAAACGTGCCTGAGAGCGTGCTGTCAAAGAGGGTGGTATCCCTGGATCTGGCGGGCATGGTGGCAGGAAGCAAGTACAGAGGCGAGTTTGAAGAGAGAGTCAAGAAGATCCTTTTTGAAGTGACTGCGGCAGGCAATATACTGCTCTTTCTGGATGAGGTCCATACCCTTATCGGAGCCGGCGGTGCGGAAGGTTCCATAGATGCGGCAAACATGTTAAAGCCCGCTCTTGCAAGGGGTGAGATACAGCTCATCGGTGCCACCACCATAGCCGAATACAGAAAGTATATTGAAAAGGACGCGGCCTTAGAGCGCAGATTCGCTCCCGTCAGTGTGGATGAACCCACCAGGGATGAGGCCGTGGAGATCCTAAGAGGCATAAAGCATAAGTTTGAAGAACATCATGGAATAGAGATCACCGATGAGGCCGTGATCGAAGCCGTGGATCTTTCCGTAAGGTATATAAATGACAGAAATCTTCCGGATAAGGCCATAGACGTCATAGATGAGGCGTCATCCAGAGCCAGACTCACCACCCGCAAGGTAAACAAACGCCTTATGGGTATGAGCGAGGAGCTTAAGACCCTTTATGACGAGCGAAGGGCTAAGCTTTTGGAAGGTGATTACAAGGCGGCCGGAGAGCTCAGCGATAAGTATTTCGAGTTCAAAAAGAAATATGAAAGGGCTCTTAAGCGCGGAGATAAAAAAGAGGTGTTCAAAAAGGCACAGGTCACACAGGAGGATGTGGCTCATGTGGTATCGGTCTGGACCGGTGTACCCGTGTCAAAGATAACCGAAAAAGAGAATAAGAGACTTATGAAGCTGGAGGATATCCTTCATAAGCGTGTCATAGGTCAGAAGGAGGCTGTGTCTGCTGTGGCAAGAGCCATAAAGCGCGGCAGGGTGGGACTTAAGGATCCCAGGCGCCCCATGGGTTCGTTCTTGTTCTTAGGACCTACCGGAGTGGGCAAGACCGAGCTTTCCAAGGCTCTGGCAGAGGCTGTCTTTGGTTCCGAGGATTCCCTGATCCGTGTGGATATGTCGGAATTCATGGAATCCCATTCCGTAGCCAAGATGATAGGAGCCCCTCCCGGATATGTGGGACATGACGAGGGCGGACAGCTGGCACAGAAGGTCAGGACAAAGCCCTATTCCGTAGTGCTTTTCGACGAGATAGAAAAGGCCCATCCCGATGTGTTCAATGTGCTGCTCCAGGTGTTGGACGACGGACACATAACCGATTCAAAGGGCAGGAAGGTATCCTTTAAAAACACCATCATAATAATGACTTCAAATGCAGGCGCCCAGCGTATCATCGATCCAAAGAAACTGGGATTTTCATCCGATGTTTCCGCCGAGAAGAATCATGAGGACATGAAGCGCGGAGTCATGGAAGAGGTTAAGAGGATATTCAGGCCGGAGTTTTTGAACAGGATAGACGAGACCATAGTATTCCATGCACTTAACGATGATGAGATGAAGGATATCGTCACCCTGCTTTTGTCCGATCTCATAAAGCGCGCAAAGGAGAATATGGGACTGGAGCTTAAGGTATCCAATTCCGTCAAGAAGTACATCATCGAAAAGGGAATAGACAGGAAATACGGAGCAAGGCCTCTAAAGAGGGCCATCCAGAGCATGATCGAGGATGAACTGGCGTCGGAGATATTATCAGGCAGATTTGAAGATGCCGCAACAGTCAGTGTAAACCTGAAAAAAGATAAGATAGTTTTTTCATGATAAACCATTGTTTTAATTGTTACTTAAGGAGGAAAAAGTAAAATGGCAGCAATAGAAGAGCTTATCCGTTCTGAGGCAGACGGGGGACTGAGTTTTGGAAATCATACCCTTTCGGATAAGGCAAAGAAAGAGGATTTTTTGCATGACGGCGGATCCTTTAAGGTGAAGACCTTTTCTACCATGACGAAGCTCGAAAGAGACGGAGTGCTGGTATATGAGTCCACCCCCGGAACCAGCGTTACTGATTTTAAGAAGGACGATAAGGGCGTAGCCTTTTTCGTGGAGGGCAGCGAGGATGCGCAGCTTACCCTGGGCCTTGCGGAGGACACCGAGTACAACGTGCTGGTGGACGGAAATGAGGTCGGAAAGATGAAGACCAATCTTTCCGGAAAGCTCAATTTCAGCGTGGAGCTGGCTGAGGGTAAGGAAGTTAAGGTCGAAGTGACCAGGTAGGTCTTTTATGGCTGTAAAGAAGGATAAGTCTGTTTTCTTTTGTCAGAACTGCGGATATGAGTCTTCGAAATGGCTGGGACAGTGTCCGGGATGCCGGGAGTGGAATACCTTTGTGGAGGAGCGCGTAAAGAGTGCATCGGCGGCCGCAAAATTTGCTCCCGACACAAGCGGCGCACTGCGGCGTTCAAAGCCCGAGATCATCAATAATGTGTCCTTCCATGAACAGGAGCGTATAAAGACGGGCATCGACGAATTTGACAGAGTACTGGGGGGAGGTCTGGTAAAGGGCTCCCTTACTTTGATCGGAGGCGATCCCGGAATCGGTAAATCCACCCTTTTGCTGCAGGTTTGCAGACAGTTTGCAAAAGACGGCCTTAAGGTGCTGTATATCTCCGGAGAGGAATCGGTGGTCCAGATAAAGATGAGGGCCGACAGGATCGGGAAGTTTTCCGATTCCCTTTTTTTGATGTGCGAGACCAATCTGGATCTTATCACGGATACGGTGAAGGAAAGTCAGCCTCAGATAGTGGTGATAGATTCCATACAGACTATGGTCAGTGATTCCGTCCAGTCACCTGCGGGCTCCGTGGCCCAGGTGAGAGAGTCCACCTCTGTTCTCATGCAGATGGCTAAGATAATGGGTGTGTCCGTATTCATCGTCGGACATGTGACCAAGGAGGGTACGGTGGCCGGCCCCAGGGTCCTGGAGCACATGGTGGATACCGTACTTTACTTTGAAGGAGATTCCCATGTGTCCTACAGGATATTAAGGGGCGTTAAGAACCGTTTCGGATCCACCGATGAGATCGGCGTTTTCGAGATGACGGAAACCGGCCTTTCACAGGTTATGAATCCTTCGGAATATATGCTTTCGGGACGTCCGGAAAATGCCAGCGGCGCAGTGGTGGCCTGCTGCATGGAGGGAACCCGTCCCATACTTCTGGAGCTTCAGGCTCTTATATGCCGTACCAATTTCGGGTTCCCGAAAAGACAGGCAAACGGCACGGATTACAACCGTCTGAATATTCTGATGGCGGTGCTGGAAAAGAGAGTGGGCCTTCAGATAGCAGACTGTGACGCCTATGTGAATCTGGCGGGCGGTCTCAAGATAAACGAACCTGCACTGGACCTGGCCATCGTCATGGCCGTGGTGTCCGGTTACAAAAATAAGCCACTGGATCCGGGAATGGTATTTTTCGGCGAGGTGGGTCTTTCGGGCGAGGTCAGATCCGTTTCTTATGCTTCCCAGCGTATCAGGGAAGCTTTGAAGCTTGGATTTACAACCTGCGTCCTGCCTTCTTCCAATCTGGCTAAAACAGAGGGGATAAAGGGAATAAAACTCATCGGCGTAAGGTCGGTGAAGGAAGCGATGGATTTGATTTAAATTATGAAACAGATCAGACATTACAGAGAATCTAGTTTATTAAAATTCTTTAATATGGCTGTCGAATACGGCCTGGTGGTAGCCGCATATTATATAAGCGGCGTCATCAGAGCTTCTCTTCCCGCCAGGATCGCCACCCCGTTTTCACTGGGTGACATGTCCAGATTCGCCCTGGCAGCGCCTTTGGCAGCGGCCATAGCCGTCGTCACCTATTTTTTGCTGGGAGACTATTCCACCATCCATTTCAGAAGCGCCAAGAGAGAGATGACGAGGGTGTTCATGGTCCAGATGGTCAGCAGCTTCGGCATGTGTGTTCTTTTGTTCTGGGTGAAGGGACAGCAGTTTTCCAGAACCTGGATGGGACTTTTCCTTCTTACTTCCTTTGTCATAATCTTTATAAAAAGACTGCTTTTGCATTATCTGACGGATAAATTTTTAAGCGGAAAAATGGAGCCCGATAAGCTCATAGTCATCGGCGGAAATGAGATGACGGGACGCTTTATCAGGGGTATTCAGAACAGTAAGGACTGTCGTTTTGAGTATTCGGGTTATTTTGCCGAAAAGGAAATGGATAATGTCCCCGGATATCTGGGAACTCCGGAAGAGGTAAAGGACTATATCCACAACAATACCATCAAGATGCTGGTGCTGGCGGATACGCTCATCGCCAGGGATGATTTCGGCAAATTTATCTCATCCTGCGCCATGTATGGTATAAATGCCTATGCCATCGCTTCTTTTAATGATTATATCCTGGGATATTCCAGCGATGTGTTCAGGGAGGATGTGTCAGGCATATATCTGTTTCCCCTGAATGTGATGAATACGGATGATATCCTGGGCGTGCGGATAGCCGTGACAAATATGGAAAAGACCATAGGCGACATCATTGAACGTCTGGAAGAGTGGCGGGGTGAATATATCTGTGTGGCAAATGTCCATACCACCGTCATGGCTCATGATGATCCGGATTACAGACAGATACAGAATAACGCCGTACTATCCCTTCCCGACGGAGGCCCCTTATCATTGCACAGCCGCAATGAGGGTAATGTGACGGCCGCCAGGGTTACCGGGCCCGATCTTATGAAAGAGTTACTCAAAAGGAGCAAGGATCACGGCTGGAAGCATTTCTTTTACGGGGCTACGCAGAAGACTCTGGATACCTTAAGGGAAAAGATAGAAGAGAGTTATCCCGGGGCCGAGATCGCGGGTATGATCTCGCCTCCTTACAGGACGCTGACTCCCGAAGAGGATGAGGAATATGTAAGGCAGATCAATGAGTCGGGAGCGGACTTTCTCTGGGTGGGTCTGGGAGCTCCCAAGCAGGAGATCTGGATGGCGGCCCACAAGGGACAGATCAATGCCCTGATGATAGGCGTGGGGGCAGCCTTTGATTATGAGAGCGGAAATATCAAGCGCGCCCCTATGTGGATGCAGAAGGCAAATCTGGAATGGTTCTATAGG
>Ga0247608_10007265_pt1 | contig 11393 bp, 7 predicted proteins | sample 176DNAGHGlowgp2_FD_193490 | JGI IMG/M metagenome (GOLD analysis project Ga0247608, IMG submission 193490) | Sheep rumen microbial communities from Palmerston North, Manawatu-Wanganui, New Zealand - 1766 DNA GHGlow gp2 | ecosystem: Host-associated > Mammals > Digestive system > Stomach > Rumen ... | reverse complement strand
AGGAGGAACATGTAGGGGATGGTGCGGGTGTCGAAGAGATTTTCGTCATCGATGGATTGATCGTAATTCCATCCTTGCAGGTAATTCGGGTTGGCTTCTTTGGATTTGATGTAATTGTTCCAAACCTTCGGGTCATCTTCGAAATAAACCATCACGACCTTCAGTTTTCCTGAGGCGATGGCCTTGTTAAGTTTATCGAAATCTTTCATCCGATTGCGCACCTGATGACAGGTGGGACAGGTGGGATGCTGCAGATAGAGCAGCGTGTATTCGCTCTGGATATCGTACATGGACGTGGTGTCACCGTTTGCCAGCACCATTTTGAAGTTCGGGATGGTGTCGCCGGCATGGTTCTTGTCAATAAACCCCAATTCCCTTTTGTATCGACGTTCACGATTTTCATCCAACCTCGGATACTGAAGCGCGTCTTTGAGCATGGCAATGTAAGTGTGTTCCACTTTGTATGGGGAGATATTGCTGCCGAGAACATGTTCCAACTCATCAAACAGATATTCGTATGAGGTTTGGTTAACCTTGGCTCGATTCAGTGCATCCACAACCAGACTGTCATATTCAGGCCTGTCAACCTGGTAAATCATATTGCAGTATTCCTTGAGTTTGTTGGCAACAATCGGAGTATTGAAAATACGCGGGTCATCCCATGCGAAATTGTCAAAAAAGTGCTCCAGATAGTACTTTTGGAAAAGTCTCCGGTTGCTGACAACCTCTTGCGGCGGGTCTTCTATATAGGTAGAAGTGGCGATGACGGAACCAAGCAACGTGCCCGCATTCTTAGCTGCCGTCCGCTTCTGATACTCCCGCATCTCCCTATTAATGCGCCGTGCGGAAGCCGAAAGGGAATCAACAAACACCTTCAGCATATACTGAGGCATACTCTTCTGCGCATCCTGGAACAGTACGTTCAACGAATCCAACCGACTGTTGAACACGGCCATGTCCTTGATGTATTTGACATAGCCTGTATTTTCCTTGGAATTGAGAAAAGTAATGTCCTCACCATCCATCTTCAGCGAGAACTTCTGGTTCTTTTCAGACGGTATCAGTATTACACCCAACAGACTACTGTCACCGAGAATCTCATACATTCCCGGTTTCAGGGATTCCTTGTCCTGAAGCGTCACCGATGGTGCAAAAGCAGTACTCAACACCTTTTTTGTCTGCAACTTGGCTTCGCTTTTCACGAATATGGAATCGAACGTATTAGTGTTCTTAATCTCCATTTGGATGCTCACCTGGGCCATCATGGCCGTTGCAAGCATCAGCATCATTACTGTGGTTATGGTTTGTTTTATCATATTGTTCTTCGTTTGTTCTTCGTTTGTTCTTTGTTTGTTCATCCCTATGGCTCACTGCATTCACTCCTATGGCTCACTGCGTTCAACATAGGTTAACATAGGGAGGGCTTTCAGCCCTTTTTGGACTTGGGCTTTTTCGATTTGAGAGTCAATAGTAGTCACATCGTTCTTTGTTAATTTCATGCCGGTTTTATATATGGTTCTTCGTATGACTCATCGTCTATTCATTGCCCATTCATCGTTCATTCATCGTCAGAATCGCATCGGAGAAATACCGTGGCAAATCGGAGGCGATGAGGGTGCTGGCGGCATAGTCTTCGGTGTATGCGTCGCCGGCGGCACCATGGAGATAGACACCCAAGACAGCTGCATGTTTAGGGTCATAACCTTGTGCGAGCAGGGCAAGCAGGAGTCCGGTGAGCACATCGCCGCTGCCGGCCGTGGCCATGCCCGAATTGCCCGTGGTGTTGAAAAACTGCCGGCCGTCGGGAAATGTCACCACCGTGTGATGCCCTTTGAGGACAAGAATCACCGAGTAGCGCTGTGCAAACAGCCTGGCTCGTTCCAGTCGATCAAAGTCATCGGAAGGTTTTCCCGCAAGACGTTCAAATTCGGCAAAATGCGGGGTCAAGATGCTATACGGCGGGAGGAATGCCAGCCATGTCTTATTCTCCGCAAGCATGTTCAATCCGTCGGCATCAATGACGAGCGGCAGCTTCACCGTGTCGAGGATGTCCTTCATGGCCGACACTGTCTGCTTTGCCGTTCCCAATCCGGGACCGAAAGCCACTGCCGAGATATTTTCGGGCAGTCTGCTCCAATCTATATGGCTGACATACTGTTCGTTGTCATCAATGTCATGAATCGCTTCCGGCAAGGTTACGGCGAGGATGTCGCGCACCGAGCGCACCGTATGCACGGTGAGTTTGCCGATGCCGCCACGCATAGCCGCCGTGGCCGACAGCACCGCAGCACCCGGCATCCGGTCGCAGCCGGCCACCAAGAGTCCGTGCCCGAAAGTGCCTTTATGGGCGGATTTCGGACGGGGGCGCAACACTGTTCGCACATCTGTTGAAGTAAGCAACCATTTATCCGGTACGAGCTCCGCAGGGGCTTCCATACCTATATCCACCACCTCCACTTCGCCTACAAAAGCATCGTTTTCCGGCAGCAGAAACGCCGTTTTCTGGAACTGGATGCTCAAGGTCTTGTCTGCAACGACCACTTCACTGTTGTCAGGAGTGTGTTGGTCGGCGAAAAGGCCAGAGGGAATATCCACAGAGATCACGTATGCTGGCGAATCATTGATTTGCCGGATGACTTCGGCGTAGAAGCCAGACACTGGTTTGTTCAGCCCAATACCGAAAAGCGCATCCACGACAAGGTCATTCTTGTTCACAGACAACTGATTATCAGTTGTATAGTTGACAGTGTGAGCATTTTCATACTCTTGGGAAACCTTCTGCCAGCGTTGCAACTGGTATTCCATCTCGCTGCTGAAGCGCGCGCCTTCGGGGGTGCAAACCACGAGGTTGACCTGATTGCCGATATGATGTTCCTCTAACAATTGAATGGCAATGACCACTCCATCGCCGCCGTTGTTGCCGGTGCCGACACAAACGTAAACCTCCTCACAGCCTTTCATCCATAAGATTTCAACGACTTCTTCAGCGCAAGCCTCACCTGCCCGCTCCATCAGACCGAGAGACGAAATCTGCTCTTTTCCTATCGTAAACCGTTCACATTCACGTATTTCCGAAACAGCAAAAAGTCGATTGTCATCCATATAACTTTTAACAGATTAAGGGTGCAAAGGTACATATTTTTTAGTTTTCGCAATGAATAAGATTTATACCGGAGAATGTTAAAAAAAACTTCTGGGAAAATATGACTTTTCAAAAAAAAGAGTATTTTTGCAGCGTGTAATTATATGCAAATTTATATTGGAAAATCAAGTTTAACCAACCTTATTATTCATCAAAACCAAAAAAAAATGAAAAAGATTTTTACATTGTTTGTCGCGTTTTTAGCGTTGACTTTCTGTGCAAAAGCGCAGGTGACAATTATTTTGGAAGCCCACGATGTATGGCAAGACGGCTCTGGTTACCAGCTTCTTCTGGATGCCGACCACAACACGTACGGGACGGTAATCCCTACCTCCGGTCCCCTGACTTCTTCAGGCGATGCTCCTGCTTCAGTGTATGCGGAATTCGAGTACACGGTTCCCGTGAACGCCGACGGCAGCCTGACCACCACCAACATCGTGATGGACGGATCGACCACCATCACCATCCCGGCCGGCACGTATGATTTCTGCATCACCAACCCCACACCCGGTGACAAAGTCTGGATTGCTGGAGAAGGCATCGACCCGACCCGTGCTGATGACTATATCTTTGTGGACGGCAGCATTTACCATTTCCTGATGACGAGAAACGGGGATTATGACGGATGTCAACTTACCGTCACCTTAAATCCCACCGAGCCCACAATCGTTCCTTCTCCCACCTCTGTAGATTTCGGTTCAGTGATTTTGGGCAACACCGCGAACTCGAATGTTACTGTAAACAACTATCTCCTCACCGCCCCTGTGACAGCCACCACCACGGCTCCGTTTGCCATTTCTTCTGACGGCACCACTTTCGGCACCACTGCCACTATCCCCGCTGCTGGCGGCACCCTCAGTGTCCGCTACACTCCTACAGCCGCTGGTACTGACAACGGTACAATCACACTGTCATCCACTGGGGCTACCAACGCCACCATCACACTGACAGGTTCTGCTATTGACTGCAGTAACGCTACCATACCGTACCACTTCGACTTCAACAACGACGGTATTAACTGCTGGACAGTCATTGACGCCAATAACGACGGCAACACCTTCAGCTTCTCTCCCGAAAATGAATTCGCTTACTACTATTATTCAGAAAGCAACGACGCTGACGACTGGTTGATTTCCCCCGTGTTCAACATGAACGGTGACTACCACGGTTCCATCGACTATGCAGCCTATTCAGCTAGCTACCCCGAAAAATTCCAGATTTTCCTCATCGGTTCTAACAACAGCCAAGTCGCCCTTACGGATGTGATTGATGTCACGAACGAGGATTATCAAGCCCAATCTTTCAACCTTCCCTCTATGAACGGCAACTATCAAATCGGCATCCACGCTGTGTCTGACGCCGACAAATTCGCTCTGCTCCTCACCAATTTCAACATCGCCCCGGGAGTCAACGTCAACGAATATGAGGACGCAACCCGCATCTACCCGAACCCTGCCAACAATGTGCTCAACATCAATGCAAATTCCAACATCAACCGCGTTGAAGTTTACAACATGATGGGTCAGATGGTCGGTTCTTACAATGTCAACGATATGAACACCCAAATCAACACCACAAGCTTCGCCAATGGTATTTACACGGTGAAGATCAATACTGAAAACGGCACTTCAACCAAAAAATTCACGGTTGCCCGCTAATTTTTCGGAATAATATCATCCTACAAAATCCCGGACCTGACGGTCCGGGATTTTTTTTCGCCAAAAACATCGGCTACAATGACTCCAACACTTAACGAGGTAACCAAGCATCGTTTCTTCCAGGTTAAAAAAAATGAAAAATATTTCTGCAACGTATCAATAAAAAAATATATCTTTGCAGATTCATATATAATATATAAACGAATAATTAGACGTATAAGATGAGTTATATTGCATTCGACAAGGAGAAATTGGTGAACATCAATTTCGCGAAGGAGAGAGAGATTCTGCGCTGCAGCAGGACGGGGGCTTTCGCTACCACCACCCTGTGCGGCCTCAACACCCGCAAATATCACGGCCTTTTCATCGTCCCACAAGACAAACTCGACGGAGAACGACACCTGCTGGTTTCCGGCATCAACGAAAACATTGTGGTCAACAGCATGGATTTCCATCTGGGCATACACCAATATAAAAACAAAGTCATTGACCCGAAAGGGAACAAATATCTGCAAAAATTCTCCGCCGACAGCGTGCCTGTGTATGATTACCGCGTCGGGAAGTTCAACTTCCAGAAATCATTGCTTTTCCAACGCGACGCCGACCGGCTGATCATCAAATACACTTTCCTTGATGAAGTTGAGGATGTATGTATGCAGATTGAGCCGCTGCTGGCTTTCCGCAGCATTCACCAGCTCACTCATGCCAATGGTAATGTGCATGCCGATTATCAAACGGTTGAAAACGGTGTCGGATTCTGCATGTACGACAACTACACACCAGTCTATTTCCAATTCTCGGAGCCGGTGCAATACCAGCATCACCCCGACTGGTTTTACAATATAGAATATGAAGAGGAACTGAAACGCGGTTACGAAGGTCATGAAGACCTGTGGCGTCCCGGCACCATCACGGCAAAGGTGGCTGACAAGGAATTGTACCTTTGCATCGGCACCGAACCAATCGATGCTTCAGAAATCGCCAGTATCTACGCCAACGAGGAAAAACAACATCCCAAACGTTCCACATTCTCCAACTGTCTGCAGAACGCTGCGGACCAGTTCATCGTGAAACGCAACGGTCGCACTGACATCATCGCGGGTTACCCGTGGTTCGGGCGCTGGGGCCGCGACACCTTCATCGCCCTGCCCGGCCTCACCCTGCCTCTGAAAAAAGCCGCGCTCTTTGAGGAAATCGCCGACACGATGATAGCAGACCTCAAGGACGGTCTTTTTCCCAACATAGGATCCGGCAACGGCGCCTCCTACAACTCCGTGGATGCCCCGCTTTGGTTCATCCGCGCCTTGCAAATCTATTTCGACCATGTCAACAAGCCGCGGAAACTGTGGACGAAATACGGTGACACCATCAAGAGCATCCTCCGCGCTTACCGCGACGGCACGATGAATCACATCCACATGCTTGACAACGGCCTTATTTATGCCGGCGGTGAAGGTCTCGCCCTCACCTGGATGGATGCCATCGTCGATGGCCGTCCCGTGACCCCGCGCACTGGTTGTCAGGTGGAAATCAACGCACTGTGGTACAATGACATAAAGTTCGCCATTGACCTTGCAAGCAGAAGCTGGGACAAAGAGTTTGTCACCGAGTGGGATCCGATCGTCGCCAACTTCCCCTCTGTCTTCAAAGACACATTCTGGTCGAAGGAAATCGGCTATTTAGCTGACTATGTGGATGGCGACTACAAGAACTTCCAAGTCCGCCCCAACATGCTTATCGCCGCATCTCTGCCCTTTGCGCCCATAAGCGAGAAAATCCGGCAGTTGGTGCTCAAATGCGTCACCGAAGAACTGCTGGTCGATAAAGGCATCCGCAGTCTGTCACCCAAAGACCCCGAATACAAAGGCCATTACATGGGTTCACAATCCGAGCGCGACGCCGCTTACCACCAAGGGACGGTCTGGCCGTGGCTGCTGTTCCCCTTCACCGACTGCATCTTCAAAGTGCATCCCGAAAGCGCCCCGGACGTGCTCAACCGCATCCTCTACCGCTTCGACAGCTGCATGAGTTCCTACGGCCTCTCCACGATTGCCGAGATCACGGACGGTGATCCGCCATACAAACCCAACGGCTGCATCTCGCAGGCGTGGAGCGTCGCAGCACTGCTCTATATGAAATGGAAAATTGAACAAGTACAAAAATAAGATGACATCCTATAAACTATGGCTATAAAAGTTTTAATGTTCGGATGGGAATTTCCTCCTCATATATCAGGAGGTTTAGGCACTGCTTGTTACGGGCTTACCAAAGGGCTTGCACTCAATGGTGTGCACGTGACTTTCGTGATGCCCAAAGCCTCCGGCGACGAGGATACTTCATACGTCAAAATCGTGAACGGCAGTGATGTGGAAGTCGATCCGCGCACTTCCGAATATTTCCTTCACTCCAAAGAGACCTCTTATATCCAAGTCAACAGCAGACTTGTCCCGTATGTGGGTATGGATGACTACTACAATGTCATCAGCCAGATTGAGAGCGGTGTCTTTCAGGCGACTGGAGAGAAGCGGAAATACGTCTTTTCCGGAAAATACGGTCCCAACCTGATGCAGGAAGTAAACCAGTATGCCAGCATCGCGGCGGAAATTGCCAGGAACGAGGATTTTGACCTGATTCACGCACACGACTGGCTGACTTACCGTGCCGGCATTGCCGCCAAACGCGCTTCCGGAAAACCGTTGGTGGTACACATCCACGCCACGGAGTTCGACCGTAGCGGCGAGAACTACAACGACATCGTCTATGGCATGGAAAAGGAGGGCATGAGCGCCGCCGATGCGGTGTGCGCGGTGAGCGATCTTACCCGTAACATTGTCATCAACAAATACGGCATTCCTGCTGAAAAGGTTTTCACGCTGCACAACGCCGTGGAGCCTAACGACAAAGTGGTGGAACGCAAGAAGTTCGTCAAAGAGAAAATCGTGACGTTCTTAGGGCGTGTCACTTTCCAGAAAGGTCCCGACTATTTCGTGGAGACCGCCAAGCGTGTTTTGGAGAAAGACCCTGACGTGCGTTTCGTGCTGGCTGGTGACGGCGATATGATGCCGCACATCATCGAGCGCGTGGCTGAATTGGGTATCTCCGACCGTTTCCACTTCACCGGATTCCTTCGCGGTGACGACATCAACAAGATGTTCGGCATGAGCGACGTGTATGTGATGCCTTCCATTTCGGAACCTTTTGGCATCTCGCCGTTGGAGGCCATGCGCGCGAAAGTACCCGTGGTTATCTCGAAACAATCCGGAGTCTCCGAGGTGCTCACCCACGCCATCAAAGTTGATTTCTGGGACATCGACGCCACCGCCGATGCCATATACGGTCTGCTCCACTACCCTGCCCTCTCGAAGCTTTTCGCCGAAGAGGGTGCCGCCGAGGTCGATCGCCTCAAATGGGAGCATGTGGCCAAGAAATTAGTCAAAATTTACGAAAAAACGTTGCATTATGAATAAAATATGTTTCCACTTTCAGATTAGTCAGCCGTATCGTCTGCGTACATACCGCTTTTTTGACATCAACCAGGACCATCACTACTTCGATGACTACCAAAACCAGTATCTGACCAAACGTCTGGCGGAACGTTGCTATCTGCCGGCAAACAAGATGCTACTGGAAATCATCAAACAGAACCCTGACCAGTTCCGTTGCAGCTTCAGCATCTCGGGCAGCTCCATCATGTTGTTCAAGAACTATTGTCCGGAAGTCATCGACAGTTTCAAGGAGCTAATTGCCACCGGTTGTGTGGAAATCACCGGCAGCACCTACACCCACAGCATTGCTTCGCTGCACGGCGAGAGTGCCTTTATGGAACAGGTTCACCTGCAGGAGCAGCTGCTGATGGACACGTTCGGGGTGAAGCCGGTATCTTTCTGCAACACTGAAATCATCTACTCCGATGAAATCGGCGAATGGTTGGGTAATGCCGGCTACCGCGTCGTCCTGACCGAAGGCGCACGGCACATCCTCGGCTGGAAGAGTCCTACCTACCTCTATTGCAACCCCTATCAGACAGATGTTCGGCTGCTGCTGCGCTCCTACCAGCTCTGTGACGACATCACACTGCGCTTCTGCGACCAAGGCTGGGACCAATACCCACTGACCGCTGAAAAATACCTGCGTTTCCTCGACAACGTCAACACTGAAAGTGACACGCCGCTCATCAACCTGTTTTGGGATTATGAGACCATCGGTGAACACTACACCGGCGACACCGGCATTTTCGAGTTCTTCAAATCCTTGGTCAACACCTTGATCAAACACGAGAACTACTCTTTCATCTCGCCTAAAGATGTGTTAGACATGGATTTGAGTCCAGCCACAATGTATGCACCTTGGCCGATTTCCTGTTCAGGTGAAGAGAAGGACACCAACGAGTGGCTCGGCAACGAACTGCAACAGGAGGCCTTCAACCAACTCTTCAAATTAGAGCCCCTGTATCAGAAGTCCGACAATACGGATGCCAAACTGAGCTGGTTGCGTCTCCAGGCCGCCGACCACTTCAACTTCATGAGCTCCAAATGGTTTGGACACAGATTCGTAAAACGTAACTTTGAAGTCTATTCGTCACCCTACCAAGCGTTCATCAACTACATGAACGTGCTGAATGACGTGAAACTGCAACTGGAAGGTTAATGATACAATCAGACAATGAATATTGTAGTAGAGACGCAAAATTTTGCGTCTCTACTACGTTTTAATCAGGAACAATGCTATTAACCGAATTACAGCAATACAAGATCTATCTCGCATCGAAGTCACCGAGGCGGCGGGAGCTGTTGGCAGGCATGGGCGTGGAGTTCGAGGTGATGAAGACAGATGTGGAGGAGACCTACAACCCGTCATGGTCTCCCGAACAGATCGTGATGCACCTGTCCAAACTGAAACTCTCTCCCATCGACATGATGCAGTATGCCCCGAAAACTCTCTTCATCGCGTGCGACACGATTGTGGTGGTGGATGGGAAAATCATCGGCAAACCGAAGGACAAGGCGGATGCCACGCGGATGCTGAACATGCTGTCGGGCCACACGCACACGGTCTATAGCGGCCTAACCGTGGCCACGCCGCAAAAGCAATTAACGGATTACCGCAGCACCGAAGTAGTGTTCGACACTCTGCCGAACGACATGATACAATATTATATAGATACGTACAAGCCATTCGACAAAGCCGGCTCCTACGGTGTGCAGGAATGGATTGGTTACGTAGGCATCCGCGAGGTGCGCGGCTCATACTACAACGTGATGGGATTGCCCACAAGGTTACTGTGGCAAATGTTAACAGAGATTTGCGATTAGTAGTCCACTAAAATGCATATCCGATCGCTAATTTCAAACCGTTAGCGAACCGCAGGCGATGTGGTGCATCCAACCACTTCAAATTGATGACACGCCCCTGTTCCTCACTGCGGGTGGGATCATAAATCGGCAGCGCATAATCCACTCGGATGACGAAGAAATTGAAATCCAGCCGTAAACCGACACCGACATCCACGGCAAATTCCTTATAGAAACGCTTGAAGGAGAATTCGGCACCAGGCATATCCTCGTTCTTCCGAGCCAGCCAGATGTTGCCTGCATCCACGAAAATTCCATACTTGAACGAACGGTAAAGTGTTCCGCGATATTCAATGTTAAACTCCAATTTGATATCACCAGTGTACAGCGTATCAGAACCATGCACATAACTTCCCGGACCCAATCCGCGATAACCCCAGCCACGCATACTGTTGCTGGTCCCCATATAGAAACCTTTTTCGTATGGAACATAGGAATCTTTATCCAATGGAATGATAAAACCCATATCTGAACGCATTGCTATAGAATTATTGCTGTTGATGGTGTAAGTGTAATTCCACAACAAATCCAGTTTCTCGAAAGTTGTATATCCGTAACCCAGTGTGTCCAACTTGTTCTGCCCAAGCGTCCAGCGCTCTTTCGGAGTAAAAATTGCATTCAAACCCCTCATGAAAAGCCCCGACGATTCAAAGTTCACACGCAGGTGCATATTATGTTTTTTATCATCCATCAATTTGGGTATCAAATAATTGAAGGAATATTTGAAAGAGAGGAGAAAGAATTTGCCAAACCGGTTCTGATAGGATTCGGGATATTCCTCATAGTTCAACAGCCTTGTGTAGCGCTTATCACTATTATTGATGGTTGTGACATCTATCGGACTGACACTGTGTGACATATAATAGGATGGATTCCAACGGTAAGTAAGACTTGTGGCATACATCAGGCGGCGATAAAGGCCCGAATAGTTGACACCGACATTAAGTGAGGTGCTTTTTGAAATAGAGTTCTCACTGACATGGCGGTTGAAGAGAAACAATCGGTTTGGAAAATCCAATGTGGCAGAAATGCCGAATTCCGGATAAGAATAGGTCCTGTTCCTGTGGAACAGGTTGTTTAACGAATAGTAGAAATAACCGCCAGACAGATTGACCGTCAGATGTTCGGCACCCTTAAAAAGATTGCGGTTAGTATAGGAAAGCAAAATGTTGGACTTGTCATTGCGCAGCTCCAGCTGTCCACCCACGCTATGCGGTTTCTTGCGCGAGAGACGGTACAAAA
>Ga0247608_10007263_pt1 | contig 11394 bp, 11 predicted proteins | sample 176DNAGHGlowgp2_FD_193490 | JGI IMG/M metagenome (GOLD analysis project Ga0247608, IMG submission 193490) | Sheep rumen microbial communities from Palmerston North, Manawatu-Wanganui, New Zealand - 1766 DNA GHGlow gp2 | ecosystem: Host-associated > Mammals > Digestive system > Stomach > Rumen ... | reverse complement strand
GAAGTAGATGATGATTCACATACATTTATAGCAAACGATATATTAGTGCATAATAGTCTTTATATATCATACGATTCACTCGTTAAGTCTATTGATGGAAGTGAAACGTGGGATATTGCCAAGACACGTGACTTTATCGCTAAGTTCGCTCTTGAGTTTATGAATGATCATAACCGAGAGTTTATGGAACAGTACTACGAGGGAAGACATGGTAAGAGTGTACAGAATTTTGAATTGGAGACTATTGCTCTTTCCGGTTGTTGGTTGGATGTTAAGAAACGTTATGCGCAGATTCTTCTTTGGAAGGATGGCAAGGTGTTTGATATTGATGACCTACCACTTAAGATCAAAGGTCTTGAGATGGTTAAATCCAGTGTCCCTCGACAGGCACGCGAAGGTCTGAAAAGGATGATTAGATACCTTCTTGAAGATACTGAAGAGTCTTATGTGACTCAGCGTCTTAATATAAAGATGCAGGAAGAAAAGAAAAAGTTCTTTGATGCAAATATAGAAGATATATGTGCTAGCATCGGGGTGAATGGATATACTAAGTATATAGCGGACGATGCGGACCCGAATGGTCTTAAAGTGAATCCTAAATGCCCTGCTCAGGTGAGAGGACTCGGAACATACAACTGGTTGAGGCAGAAGTATGAGTTGCCAGGAGAACCAATGTATGGTGGTAGTAAATTCAAGATCTATATGTTTCGTCCAAAAGGATCGAGTGCGAAGAGTGATTTAAGTTACTTTGCATTTCAGAGAGGTAAGTATCCAAAGTGGGCTGATCAGTACGCCCCGGTATCTCGTGATGAGATGTTCAGACAATACATGATAGATCCTTTCAATAGAGTCCTGGAAGCAATTGGTTATCAAACACTTAATCCTGATGGAAGTATACAAATGAATTTGTTTGATTTTTAAATATTTATCATATTTTTGTTATTTAATATCAAATAGATATGTTATGGAAGTAGGAAAAAAATTCGCCGATCTGGAAAGTTATAATCAGCAGATGGCTAAGGGACTCCAAGACAAGTTATTTTTTCTTGAGCACCTGCCTGAGAAAAAACGGTTTCTGTTTGTAGACTTCGGATGTGCTGACGGTACTCTTATTGATGCATTATATCATATTCTCAATGAGAATAACGAATTTATTGGATATGATGTATCCAGACAGATGGTTGATATTGCTCGTACGAAGATATCCGAAATGTCCGATCGTATTACGTTTACCTCTAATTGGGATTATGTGAGCCAGAAGTTGAAAATGACAAAAAAAGTAAAAGTCCTTGTGCTCTCTTCTGTCATTCATGAAGTATATTCTTATGCGTTTGAAGGAGACATCGAGATGTTTTGGAAGAGAGTACTCGAAAGTGGTTTCGATTATATCTGTGTACGAGACATGATGACTTCCGCGGACACCCAATTAACCACGGTACCTGAGTGGCAAAATAATATCACGATGAACTACCATAGGTTCATGACGCAGCCTAGATATGAACAATTTGTACAGAAATGGGGTGATGTTTCGAATCTTAAGTCATTTCTACATTTTCTTCTCAAGTATCGTTGGCAGATCAATTGGGACAGGGAAGTTAACGAAAATTATTTTCCGATTGATATAGAAGATTTTTTGTCTTACTTTGAAGAGGGTTATAACCTCAGTTACTTTAAACGGTTCAGAGTGCCTTTTCTCGAAGAATGTATATATAAGGATTTTGGAGTTAAATTTGATGATCGTAGTTCAGAATTGTACAATGATTTTACTCATGTTAAAATGGTATTTTCTAAAAAACATAAATATTCTACAATATGAAAAACGTTTGTATCGGTCAACTTTGTGAAATATCTAATCATTCAAAGTTAAAGAGCTATAATAAATAGCTCTTTTTTATATTTTAATACATAATGGATTTAAGAAAAGAACTTTTTAAGTCGAACTCACAGGATCTTGATATCAGATGCAACTCTTCATTAACTGGTAAATGGGATGACTGGGTGTGTCGCTGTGATGAGTTTAATGAATGTCTGAAAGTAGAGAAGATTGGGCAATCAATAGCAGATGATTTTTATAAAAATTATTTGGGAGCTTCGAAAATCGAACGATTTGATTATCACAATCCAGATGAGAGATTCTTTCAAGAACATGATATGGATTGTTCTATAGAACTAGAAGCCAAGTCTCTAGATATTTTCTCATTAAATGTTTCTGAAAAATTTCGACAGTATGATACAGGAGACATGTGTCTTGAGTTATGGTCGAATTTTGAAGAAAAGAAAGTTGGTTGGGCTGTGAAAGGTATTGAAGAAAATGGTCCGGATTTATATTTGTATATCACTCCCCATAATATATTTGAAGTGTGGTGTAATAGATATTTTAATAAGATGATAGGTGATATATCATCCGAATGGACTTATGAAAAAATAGAAAGTCTATTTGACTCAGATAAACATTATAGAAAAGATCAGAATGCTCTGTATGACATCACCGTAGGTGGACATGATGCAAAGTTGCTCAGATGTTGGTCAAAAGCTGGTGATCGCGAGTGGTACGGGGTATGTATATGTATTCCATGGGACACTTTATTTAACGAGTATCTTTTAGATATTAATATGTTTGATAGAAAGTATAACAAACTTAATATAAATAAAGAATATAAAACATGCAATTAACTGGAGCACAGATTGTAGAAAGAAATATTGTTACTGGCGCTGTAGTCGCTGGACTCCAACAGCAGGGAGTAGATCTCCGAGTGAAGAATATTCGGAGAGTAAATGATAAAGCCAGTGGATACGTCCCAGAGGCTGGAAAGACACTGATTCCTCTCACAGAAGAAGTCTCGCTTTATGATGATAAAACATACGTCCTTAAACCCGGGTATTATGAAATAGAATTCGAAGAAGGATGTAATATTCCTATTGATACTACTCTTCATATTAAGACAAGATCATCTCTTGTAAGATGTGGGTCGCAGTGTTATAGCGGGCAGTTTGACGGTGGGTTTCATACGGATAACATGGGATGTTTCCTCCATGTCATTCTCCCGATTAGCATAGACAAGGGAGCGCGCGTAGCACAGGCACTGGTGTTTGAAAGTTATCCTGTGAATGAAAAACAGAAATATGATGGTCAATGGCAAGGTGATAAACAAAGAAATTAAAGAGTATGAATGAGATTATAGAAGAAATCAATAAAAGAATTGAATTTTATAAAAATAGTCATTCCACCAACGATTTCGAAAAGTGTTGCAATAAGGGAGCTGTCGAAGCATTAGAAGGATTGAAAGAAAAACTCTCGAGTCTTAGCTGGCATACAGGCGCCCCTACTGAAGAGAAGCAGTATTTGGTTTATTACGGCACACCGGGCAGGTATCATGAAATAATTATACTGACATGGAATCCTCATTATAACGTCTGGGACGATGAAGAAGGAGATGATTTCTTTTGTAATCCCAACATGGTAAGTCATTGGATGGAATTACCAGAAACTCCACAGGAGAATTAATATGTGGAAAGAGAGACAAAAAATAAATTAACAATAGAAACATTATGAGATTTAAAAAGAAACCTGTTATCATTGATGCTATTCAATGGACCGGCGATAATGTACCCGAGATACTCGATTTTGTTGGACACTCTGACATTCGGATGACTAACTACACAAAAGAAGGAGTTGAAGTATGTGATCTGTACGTGAATACTCTTGAGGGCACCATGCACGCTCGCGAAGGGGATTGGATAATCAAAGGAGTTCATGGAGAGTTTTATCCTTGCAAACCCGACATTTTTGAAGAGACATACGATCCGATCGAGTCATAACGATGGTTGCTATTCTTATTTGTTTATCTAAAAAGTCCTTACTAAATATAGCAGGGGCTTTTGTTATTTATATACAAAGATATTTATATGAGTTATATTAGTGTCAAATTCAACGACGACGTTCGTGAGGTTTTCTCTAAGGGAGAAGAGATTAAATTTGATTTTAGTGATCGTGATGTGATTCTTATTACCGGATCAAACGGATGCGGCAAATCAACATTCATTAATTCTCTTCGATCTCATATCTGTTCTAATAAAGACCGACAGAACGAAACTCTTGGATCCACCAATCTTCTTTATGGTGATATTAGAAAGGTGCTCAAACCTAGCACTGAAGTAAATACGGATTTTAAAAATATCTTTTATCTCTCTTCTGAGTTTGATGATCCGCTCTCCATGTATAATACTTTCGACGCGAGTGCATTCATAGACAACGGCGGGTGGCATACCTCACATATAAGCAAGGGTCAGAGACTTCTTTATCAGTTTGCCAAATACATGAAGCAATACAAGGAGTCATTTAATGAAAATACTCTTGTAGTTTTTGATGAGATTGACACCGGGTATGACTTGAAAAATCAAATTGCATTCTACAAACTCCTTCCACTCATGTGCAAGGCTCACGGATGCAAATGTATAGTTGTTACTCACTGCGCTATTCCATTCATTTATATGGATTACGACACATACGACATGAGTAAGAGAGAGTTTGTCAATGGAAAAGATTATATTGATAATATACTTAATACAAGAAATTAAAATGAGTCCTGAAGAACATTATTTTGAAAATCTCCTCCATGCTTACAAGAACGGAGGGGGAGAACAGTATGAAAAGTGTAAGAGTAGCGACTGTAATCCTCGATATTTCTCAAAGGAAACAAAAAAAGCTATAGAGACATGTGCTACATATATAATTGATTGCTGTGGTTGGGAGCAAGACACGCTCGGAGATTTTCTCGCAGGAGATTTCCGGACTGGATGTGGGTATGCATGTGGATGTGTTTAATACATTTGTTCGATAGTCTTTTCAGTTAGGATTTTAAAATCCCATCCTTTAGCATCACAAAATTCTTTGGTGGATTTCCATTTACAGAAATTCTTACGCCATTCTTTTGCAAACCAACTATTTTCATTAACTGGTTGGTGTGTTTGTGAGGATGGTTTTATTTCTATCACAGCATATCTTCCATCACTGTACTCAACAAAGAAGTCTGGGTAGTAGTGATGCCATTGTCCGTCTTCGTAATTGAGATACGGAATAGATATACATTCGGAAGCCCAGTGTTTGATTCGTGGACTTCTTTCACACCAGTAAATAAAAGTCTTCTCGTATGACGAACGATATATCACTTTATCATGCTCGAATTGAGGAAAAATCTTTTTGCAAGATCCTGCATTAATATATCCTTGGTTATAACGAGAAGACTTTGATGGTTTGAATTCTTTAATATTCATTATTTACTTTCTTTTTTCTTCTTCCATGCACCATACTCCTGCTCAGTAGCCTGTACATAGATTGAAGTAGTGTCATCGGTACCAAAGTATTTCATAAGGATCGGCTTCATTGTCGAAGAGGCCTCACTTATACGGAATTCAGTATCTGTACTATTATTAGCAATAGTTTCTTTACTGTACTCTCCCTTGTATTCTTTTGCCGCAGTGTACATATCAAAAACTTTCGGCCCCATACTATGATATATTCTATCATTACCATTCATGTACATCATTTCAATACCCCTTAAGTCTCTTGGTTTACCCCTGTCAAGATCGCATTCTACTTTGATCCCGGTAGGAAAATCATCTAATCCGAGTGGACCAGTATGAGTGATAGTAGTGTTCTTGAGTATCATATTACCCATACTCATGATCGGATGGAATGGATTACCGATAGTCACATGCCAAAGACCTGTTGGTGCTGGAGAGAGAAGGGAGTTTACCATGCTTTTTTGAGGACGACCAAGCATGTTTAACATACCGCCTGCAAGCATACCACCTAGATCATTAAGGAAATTCTTAATAGTGTTGAGTATGCCCCCATTAGCATTAACACTGCTTTTAATTTCTGATTTGATAGTAGACATGTCTTTTGTAAAAGCATCTATAAAATTAGTGAAACCACCGGAAGTTTTCATTATGTTTAGATTCGCGAAAATGTTATTTTGATGCGCACCACCTCCATAATACCCACCTCCCCAGAACGTACCGGTGGTATAGGTTACATTGAGAATATTAGATATCAGATCAAGCATTGCCTGTCTCCCGTTAATACCATTATAACTGCGGAGTTCATATTCGAATGTGAGTTTGAATGACTGATTAAACTCAATACCATTCTCCCCTCTATAATATACTTTTTTCACTGCATCAACCGGACCATACACTTTGTTACTGTCTCTAAATGAAAGCATTCCTGAGTATGGAGGGTCTATTCCTAAACTTTTTCCTCCGAACATTTTTTCTATATATGGATTAATGGCATTTCCTGCCATACCAGCCTGATACTGCTGTCGATAGGTTTTATCGAACATTGCAGACGCTGCATTAAGTGGCTTGCTGCTGTTATCCGCACTCGCATTAGATTGTTCCCATTTAGCAGTTTTTTCCTCATAAGGCATTGATACAGAATATGTTAATATACTATCAAGATTGTTTCCAGAGGTATTTAACCAAGTCACCAATTGTCCAATTGGAACAGGGTTAGTTGACTTAGTTGAACTGCGCATACTCCCAATACCAGCGGCGGAGATATAGTCGTCAACTGGGGTAGGGTAACGACGAAGTGTGATGAGATAGTTATTTGGTACCTGCCCGAGATGCTTACAATACATAAAATCCGCATACGAATAAATTGCACTACCCAGCATTCCTTTTTGTGAGGCATCGACGAGCTCTTTAATAGTATATCCGGAATTCTGTCTAATTTTTTTACGGTTTTCAGGAGTATCGATGAGTGGTACATTATTTGAGAGTCTCCACTGAGATGCCTCTAAAACCGAATCCGAATCTCCGCCAAGTAATACCGCACCGGACTTATTAAAAATTGATTTAACACCAGGTTTTCCAATTTTTGGATCATATTTCGGGTCGCTGGCCATTTTTTGTTTTTCACTCTCATCAATGACATCTGCAAAAGCCATGAATGGAGAAAACCCAAGGTATGAGTTGAGTTCAGCAGCAACTCCTTTTCGAAGTAAGTATTCTCGGTTTACTCTATGAGATTTGGAGTTACCGCTCGAGGTTTCGAATGCAGCCCTGTCTAAATTTTCATATAACATTTTTTAACTATTATCGTTTAATACTAAAATAATAAGGTTGAATTCATGAATGTATTTGTTTTTAACATTATTATTTAATCAAGTTTACATTTATATTAATTATGGGCATATCAGACTACTTGGTGAAAATAGAAGAATTAACAAATACTAATCTCAAATTACTTAAAGCGCTTAATGATTCATTTTATACAAATCAAGAACATTTAAGTGTTAGTTTAGATGATGGGGAATTTGTGATTCCTTCGTTTATTTCTTTAGAGAACAAAATCAATTCCCTGCAGAATAATTTTGATAATCTTGTCAACGCCCCTACTTCAGGAGAAGCATATTTCGGATTCGATGGTAACAGTCGTTCTATTGAAGTTAAGAAATATGAACAATCTCCAGCCCCTGTTATACTCACTCCACAATCAGTATTCTACCATGAGAATAACCAAGTGTTGAAAGATTTCTTAACTCCTATCCCATATCTTAGGTTTGATCTCCAGGGATTACCTAATGACATCACTGCGGCGATCGTCAGGAAGGTTGCAGCTGTGTCAGACACGGCTAAATCGAGATTTTCCACACTCGTGGGTGATACTTCTGCATCCAGTAGAGTTGCTTGGGGAGATTTTAAAAAGATCCTCGACGACCTCATTCAGGATGAGGATTATATATTATACGATTCAACAAAATCCCTTCCTGTAAGAGAAGGACAGGGGTCTGGGTCTTATGTTATTAGAGAAATCGTTGATGAATACACAGATGATAATCTCGATCAACACATAGTTTTCAAACTTGCTAATGACATTGACGGGTTCCAAAAGTCTCTTACATATCTTCTTTTTGATCAAACTATAGAAAAAAAAATATCGTTAGGCAGTTATCTTGTTTCATGGGATGGAAAAGTAAAATTCCAAGTAGAAAATCTTAACTTCAATACGAATACTATTGAGGTAAGGGTAATGTTTGGAGATTACACCGACATGGTTCCGTTCACCGATGACGCATCAATATCTCCTGATAATATTAGTGAAATGTCTAAGTTGAGATATTTTTCAAGTATTAGTAATGATGATTTGTTCACAGGAGATAATTACGTTAAGGTTCCTCTTGAAGAAGATAGATACATATATGTAGCGATCGCCCCATTAAATAACAGAATGAACATACGAGCTCCATGGGGAGATGGTATAGTGGTGGACACAACCAGACTTACTAATTCAGATAGTCAAGACATCACACATAAAGACTTTGTTTCTTATTATGAGACTTGTAGAAATATAGGCGATATCTTAAACGAGATATCCAAGGTAATGTCCAACACAACTACAAGCCACACTGTGTCTGAGTTAGATGCTTATCAGTCAACAAAGCCTGTATTAGATAGTGAAATTCTCAAGGTGATACATGTTAATAAACACCTAGATGAAACCACTACTGTAAAAAATATTCGAGCATTATATAGTCAAAAAAATAATTACAATGCTGATCTTACAGAAACTCAAAATTCATTAACTACATTACAGGAACAACTATCTGCTATTGATTTTGAAGACACAACTGGTATTCGTACAAAACTACAAAATCAAATTAACGAACTCACTAAACACAAAGGAGAAGTTACTACCGCGTTGATAAAGATATCTAATGAAATTGCTCTCACTGCTAACAATTCATTAGTTCCTATTGAAAATGCAAAGTATAGAATTAGAGGATTCTTTGACTTCGTGGAATTTGTAAATGGATTGAACAAGGCTGGTTATTCCGGCATAGATGAGAGCAATATCAAAGGTATTTATGTACAATACAGATACAGGAATATCCAACAAGAAGCTGGAACAGCAGTCACGTTCACAAAAGACACAAATGGTGATGGTAAGATAGATGATTCCGAGACATTTATCTTCTCTGATTGGAACCGTCTCGCTACTCCACTCCGCCCGAAAGTGAGAATAAAAGGAGGAGAGTATGCATCGGAAGAAGACACATCTAATAAAAATCTTCCTTCATTCAATCAAATAGACATCCCCATCACACAAGGCGAGATAGTTGATGTGAGATTAAAAGTTATATATGATTTCGGATATCCGTTCATCCAGATGATGTCCGATTGGTCTGATATTATGGAGTTCACCTTCCCTGATGAGTTTATAAAAGACGTCGATGTAACAACCATTATAGACGAAAACAATAATGACATAGAAACTAACAGGTTCAACTCTATACTTTCAAACGAAGGGATTATTGATCATGTGGGAGATAAGATTCTCGATCAGGACGTTACTTATTTCCACAAACCGGAAAACATCTCTAGTGGGTTCTATACCGAGGAACGCCGTATCATCCCTCTTCGTGATAAACTCAAGGATATGGATGATAAATTAACTCAGATTGTCGACGAGGTTACTGGGGATGTTGCAGATAGGTTGCAAGTAAGCATTGATTTTGATGAGTCCTCTATTATAATTTCCCCATATGAAATTGGACATGTTCTTCTTAGGAGTTATGAATCATTTAGTGATGTGGCTGAGGGTACTATGGGAAATTATGAAAAGGATGGTAATAACATTTCAATATTATGTAATATCCGTCTTACAAATATATCAGAACATCCGGTGAAAATATTCCCTATGTTTATAGGAACAGACAATACATCTATTGATAAGAATTTAAAGAATTATAAATTTGATAAGGATGATTTTTATACATCTTGTGATTTTGCTGATCCAGACACCGATCCAATAAAAGATGGATCAGCCGTATGGATTAGCCAGATCAATGATAATGGAGAAAGAGAGTTTATGGCTCAGACAACAAATCAAATAATTACATTCAGAACCAGAAATCCATGGGATGGAAATTATTATTATGCAAAATTTGGTTCGGATGTGTCGGAGGGTTATAATTCGGAATATTTACCTTCAGATTTGGATGCTATCGAAACTCCAGTTTGGCCAGGAATGTTAATATATCCATATTTAATTAAATCAAATGGATTAAAACTCACATATAAAGAAACCACAAAATATATGTTATTAAATAAGAATGATGATATAGTGATTCCGATATATGTAATATATAACTTAGAAGCAGCTAGCGCGGTTGATGTTAAAAAGACCATGTCGTTTGATATTCGTACGTCTCTTTATGAAGATCCGTTAACTTACACATTTACAATTGAGGCTCCTAAGGAGACTAAAATAGAAAACAAACTCGTTAGTTCATTAACAAAACAATTCAATAACAAAGAAATTAAGAATTTGAGATATAGAAGTATCATCAGATAATTATGAACGACAGTAAAAAAGATATAATAAATAGTATCAGAAGCGGAGAGATTGACATAAACAATCAATCTCTCTTCTTTCCAATAGTCATCAAAGGACTTCTTGTTAAACTTAATGAACAATTGGTGGTAAGAGGCAAGAAAATTCCTCATTTCATCATTCACACAGGGGACGACACGATGTACTTGAGTGTTAAGGGACAAAATGCTACAATAGAGCCTCTTGAAATATCAAATGAAGATTATGTATATAATTCTGTTCCTCGTTGTTTAGTAACCGTGAGTGGGGTGAATCTCGAGACTGATCAACTCACCAATCCTTATGTTCACGGTCAGATGCAGTATGAGAGTGAGGATAATATATATACGCTTGCAGGCGAGTTTCGTCGAGTACCTCTTAAGTTATCAGTAAACTGCAAATATTATGTTGACAGTTGGGGTGATATGATGGAGTTGACACAACACATCATCTCCAAACTTGCGTTCATACAAACATATTCAGTTTCCTACCTCGGGCAAGCCATACTTTGTTCGTACACCATTCCGACAGACCTAGACAAAGAATATACGGCGGAACTTGATGGTACAACTCAGGATAATAAACTAAGAACCACTGAACTCCAGCTCGATGTAGAAACCAACTTCCCCGTCTGGGAACCAAGGACAATGATATCAACGGATGATTATATCAGCAAGGTGACTGGAGGGGGGATTGGTATGGATTACATCACAGGTAAACCCGTCCCTGAGTCTGATGCAATAGGGAAATTAAAAATACATCGTATAGAAATATAAAGTAAAATGAAACTCTTTCATGGATCTGTGCGCCCGGGAAAGGTGCTGAAAATAATAGAAGATGGAGCCGGCGCTATCAAGGCATCTGCACCGGGACTCTTTACGGATGCGGACGGCACTGAAGTACTTCCTCCAGTCTATCCATGGCCATTCGGTCATCATGCCAACTCATACAGTTGCCCAAAGGTAGGAGAAGAAGTGTGGGTGATGTCCTTTACTGACAATCCACTTCAA
>Ga0247608_10007262_pt1 | contig 11395 bp, 8 predicted proteins | sample 176DNAGHGlowgp2_FD_193490 | JGI IMG/M metagenome (GOLD analysis project Ga0247608, IMG submission 193490) | Sheep rumen microbial communities from Palmerston North, Manawatu-Wanganui, New Zealand - 1766 DNA GHGlow gp2 | ecosystem: Host-associated > Mammals > Digestive system > Stomach > Rumen ... | reverse complement strand
GCCTCCGCCTCCACTGTGCCCAGCGGTTTTGCCGCTGGGAAAGCCACCGCCAAAGACCATCGTCCCGCCTCCGCCTCCACTGTGCCCAGCGGTTTTGCCGCTGGGAAAGCCGCAGAGAAAGCCCCCAAACGCCAGTAGCCACCCAACAAAGCATAAACAATTTAATAATACCCAAACAAAAAAATTAAGCTTATGAGAACCAATCACAACATCATCAACATCGCAGCCGCCATGCTCATGGCCATGACGGTAGCCACCAGCGCCACTGCAGGCGACATCGTCGCTGCAGGAGCCACGTCATATTGGCTCAAGAACGACGGCAAAGTCTACGGCTGGGGGCGCAACCAGGAGTACCAGATCGGCGACCGCACCAACACCGAGCACTATGAACCCACCGAAGCCTACAAGCTCACCGACGCGCAGCAGATAGTGAGCGGCGTCAACTGCCTGTTCGTGGTCAAGACCGACGGAACCCTTGCCTGCTACGGCAGCGGCAACAAAGGGCAGCTCGGCATAGGCAAGAACGAGCAGAAGTGGCCCGAATATTTCTCTGTGGGCTACCGCCAGAAGGTGGTGCAGCTCGTCTCGGCCAACCAGCACTGCCTGGCCGTGACCCACGAGGGCGAACTCTACGCCTGGGGCGACAACGAGTATGGGCAGAACGGACAAGACAACTCCGGCACCAAGTCGGTGAGCCAGCCCCGCCAGCGCATGAGCGGCATAGTGGTGAAGGAAGCCGCTGTCGGCGACAACCACTCGGCCGTGGTCACCGCCGACAACAAGCTCTACACCTTCGGACGCAACAACAACGGACAGCTGGCCGACAACACCACCACAGACCGCTTTGAGCCGCAGCCCGTCATGGACCAGGTGGTACACGTCTTTGCCGGCGGCGACTACACCGCCGCCGTCAAGGCCGACGGCTCACTCTGGCTCAACCAGGGTGCCACCCACGGTATGGCCCGGATTCTCGAAGGAGGCATACGCCAGGTGGTCATCGCGGGCAACCATATCTATGCCCTCAAGAAAAGCCACGAGCTTTATGCAGCCACCATCGGAGCCACGCTCGTCAAGGTGCTCGACGGCGTACAGTCAATCAACGGCTGTGGCGACCTGGCCTTCGCCATCTTGACCGACAAGGCGCTGTGGCAGTGCAGCCAAAGCCCAAAGAAGCTGCTCGACAACGTGGTGCGCGTGTCCACCAGCGGCGAGCACACCCTGGCCCTCACCACCGATGGCTCGCTCTACGCCTGGGGAAAGAACAACCAGAGCCAGCTCGCCAACCGCACGCGCGTTGACGAAGCCATGCCAAAGCTTATAGGCAAGGACCCCATACCAGAGACCCAGGGCGTAGCCACCATCACACCAGACAGCCAGCTGCAAGACAACCGCGTCTACAACCTCTCCGGACAGTCCGTACCCGCCACCACCAGCCCCAAGTCTGGCATCTATATCGTCAACGGGCGCAAGGTGATAAGATAGCATCAAGCCAGTGCGTTGCCGCCAACTAAGCTGCACAGCAACAGAAAAACCGCCGCAGAGACTTTCGTGGTTCTCTGCGGCGGTCTGTTAGTGGCTTGCCTGTGGCAGACAGTAGCTTACTTATGGTCTACTGCCGACTGCTCTACGGGCAGGCAGCGCTTGTAGTTCTCCGTGTACTTCTCAAAGCCCTCAACATCGGTGGGAATGGGAGCCACCGACGTGCCTCGGTTGCCGGCAAACACCACCTGGTCGAGATAGTCCTCAAGGGAAAGACCCTGCGGGTTGCGAATCTGGAAGGCCGACAGCAGGGCTATGCCCCAGGCGCCACCTTCGCCCGCCGTCTCCATGACCGAGATGGGGGTGTTGAGGGCTGCTGCGAGGAAGCGCTGGCCCACGCCCTTGGTCTTGAACAGTCCGCCATGGCCGGTGATGCGGTCCACCTGTATCTTTTCCTGCTTGAAGAGGATGTCGTTGCCTATCTTGAGCACCACGATGGAGGAATACAGCTCCGCACGCATGACGTTGGCCAGGGTGAAGTTGTCGTCGGGGCTGCGCAGAATCATGGGCCTGCCCTCGGCCATGCCAGTCACCGGCTCGCCAGAGATGTAGTTGTAGGCCACGAGGCCACCGCAGTCGGGGTCGCCCAGCAGAGCGTGCGTGTAGAGCACGCGGTAGACCATGTGCTTCTCCTGCACCTTGCCAATGAGGGTTTCGTAGTCGCGGAACATCCTGACCCAGTTGTTAAGCTCGCTGGTGCAGTTGTTGCAGTGGACCATGGCCACGAGCGAGCCGTCGGGAGTGGTCACCATGTCGATCATCTCGTAGGGCTGCGACAGGGGCTTCTCAAGCACAATCATCGAGAACGACGAGGTGCCGGCCGAGACGTTACCCGTGCGCACGCGCACGGCGTTGGTGGCCACCATGCCAGTGCCGGCATCGCCCTCCGGCGGGCAGATGGGTATGCCGGCCTTGAGGTGTCCGCTCACGTCGATGCGCTTGGCTCCCTCGGGGGTGAGGAAGCCCGCACTCTCGCCCGCACTGAGCGAGCGCGGCAGGATGTCGAGCAACTTCCACGAGAAGCCCTTGGGAGCGATAAGCTCGTCGAACTTCCTCACCATCTCGGCATCGTAGCTCTTGGTGGCAGGGTCGACGGGAATCATGCCCGAGGCATCGCCCACGCCCAGCACGAACTGCCCGGTGAGCTGCCAGTGCACGTAGCCGGCCAGCGTGGTCAGGTACTTGATGTCGGCCACATGCTCCTCGTTGTCGAGTATGGCCTGGTAGAGATGGCTGATGCTCCAGCGCAGGGGGATGTTGTAGTTGAACAGCTTCGACAGCTCGGCGGCAGCCTTGGCCGTGTTGGTGTTGCGCCAGGTGCGGAAGGGCACGAGTATCTCCTGCTTGTCGTTGAAGGCCATGTAGCCGTGCATCATGGCCGAGAAGCCTATGCCGGCAAGGGTCTCTATCTCGCAGTTATACTGGTTGAGCACGCTCTTGCGCAGGTCGGCGTAGCAGTCCTGAAGGCCAAACCAGATGGCCTCGATGCTGTAGGTCCAAAGGCCGTCTACGAGCTGGTTCTCCCACTCATGGGCACCCTGGGCTATGGGCTTGTTTTGCTCGTCGATGAGAACGGCCTTGATGCGGGTAGAGCCAAACTCTATGCCGAGGATGGCCTTGCCCGACTCTATGGTTTTCTTGGCTTGTTCGATGTCCATGGCTTAGCGGAGGGCTTTGTTCAACATATAGTAGATCTCGTTGACCTGCAGCTCGTGCTTGAACTCGTGGGTCTTGGTGGCCTTGTTTATCTTGACATACTCTATGCCGAGCATCTCGGCGAAGTCTTCCCAGTACTCCTCGGTAATGTCGTAGGAGAAAGCGCTGTGGTGCGTACCTCCGGCGAGTATCCAGGCTCCGGCGCCAATCTCAAACGTGGGCTGGGGCACCCACAGTGCGCTGGCCACGGGCAGGTTGGGCATGGGCTTGGGCTCTATGCACTCCACCTCCTGCGAGATCAGGCGGAATCGGTTGCCCAGGTCAACGACGGTGGCCTTGATGCCGCGGCCTACCTTCGAGGTGAACACCAGGCGAGCAGTCTGCTGCTTGCGTATGCCGATGCCGAGGAAGTGTACCTCGAGCTTGGGCTTGTCGACGGCAATGAGCGGACACACCTCAAGCATGTGGCTCTGCAGGCAGCTGGAGCGGTCGCCGGCGAAGTTGAGCGTATAGTCCTCGAGGAAGGAGCATCCCGTGGGCAGGCCCTGCGAGATGACCCAGAGCGTGCGGTAGAGGCAGGCCGTCTTCCAGTCGCCCTCGGCGCCGAAGCCAATGCCCTCGGCCATGAGGCGCTGCGATGCCAGGCCGGGAATCTGGTCGAAGCCGCAGAAGTCGGGGGCGTCGATGTCGGCGTCGCCCAGGTCGTCGAAGTTGGTGGTGAAGGCAGTGGCGCCCTCATCCTTGAGCACACGGCGGAGGGCTATCTCGGCCTTGGCGGCGTTCTTCACCTTCTGCCAGTACACCTCTTCGCCGCTCTCGTCGATCTTGATGGTGTACTCCTTCTTGTACTCCTCAACCAGGGCGTCGGCCTCTGCGTCGGTCACCTTCTTGAAGTAGTCCATCAGCGAGCTTACGGGATAGTAGTCCACATGGTAGCCCAGGCGCTGCTCAAACTCCACGCGGTCGCCGTCGGTCACTGCCACATTGTTCATGTTCATGCCGAACATGAGACAGCGCACCTTGCGGGCATCGGCCACACCAACGGCCACGCGTGCCCAGACGGCTATCTGCTTCTGGGCCTGCTCGTCCTTCCAGTAGCCGCACACCACCTTGCGGGGAATGCGCATACGGGTGCAGATGTGCCCAAACTCAATGTCGCCGTGGGCGCTCTGGTTGAGGTTCATGAAGTCCATGTCCATGGTGTCCCAGGGTATTTCGGCGTTGTACTGGGTATGGAAGTGAAGCAGGGGCTTCTGCAGGTCCTGCAGCCCTTTTATCCACATCTTGGCGGGCGAGAAGGTGTGCATCCAGGTAATGACACCCACGCACTTGGCCTCGTTGTTGGCAGCCTTCATCACGGCTTCCACCTCGTCGGAGCTGTTGGCCGTGCCCTTGTAAACCACCTTGACGGGAATGATGCCACTGTTGTTCAGCCCTTCTACCATCTCCTTGGAATGGCCGTCAACGGCTACTACTGCGTCACCTCCATAGAGCAACTGTGCGCCAGTCACCCACCAAATCTCACAATTTTCGAATGCTTTAATCATGTTTTCTTTTGTTTTTTTTATTATTGAATAAGGTTGTGTTTTTTGCTATTGCGCTGGTTCTGGCTACTACTTCTTTTTCTGGCCGTAGTAGGCGTTGGGACCGTGCTTGCGCGAGAAGTGCTTCTCAATGAGCAGGGGGTTCATGGTCAGATGAGGATTGACGCTGTAGGCGACGAACGCCATCTTGGCCACCTGCTCCATGACAACGGCGTTGTACACGGCCTGGTCTGGGTTCTTGCCCCAGGAGAAGGGGCCGTGGTTCTTTACCAGCACGCCGGGCGTATGCACGGGGTTGATACCTCCGGCCTCTATGCGGTTGACGATGACCACGCCAGTCTCTTTCTCGTATTCTGCCATCTGCTCCTGAGTCATGTCGCCCGTACAGGGAATGGCGTCGTGGAAGTAGTCGGCGTGAGTGGTACCTATGTTTGGTATGTCAAGCCCGGCCTGCGCCCAAGCCGTGGCGTATGTGCTGTGGGTGTGTACTATGCCGCCCAGCTCGGGGAACGCCTTATATAATATAAGGTGTGTGGGGGTGTCGCTTGAGGGGTTGAGGTCGCCCTCTACCACCTTGCCCGTTGCCAGGTCGACAACCACCATATCCGATGCCTTCATCACGTCGTAGTCCACGCCCGACGGCTTGATCACCACCAGGCCGTTTTCCCGGTCTATGCCGCTCACGTTGCCCCAGGTGAAGATAACGAGGTTGTGCTTCACCAGGTCAAGATTTGCCTGGAATACTTTTTTCTTAAGTTCTTCTAACATTGTGTTTTACAGTTTAAAGTTTGAATCTTCAGTATAAGCCCGCTTGTTGAAGCGGTAGAGCGAGGCCGCGCGCTTGGAGTAGGTGCGGTCTACAAGCTCTGTGCGCTCTATGTAGTCCATCTCCTTGATGCGCTTGCGAAAGTTACGCTTGTCCATGGGCGAGCCATTGACTGCCTCGTAGAGCCTTTGCAGCTGCGTGAGCGTGAACAGGCTGGGAAGCAGCCTGAGGCCTACCGGGGCGGTGCGTATCATCTGCCGCATCAGCTTGAGGGCCTTGTCCACCATTTCGTTGTGGTCGGAATAGAGTTTGGGCAGGCTGCCCACGTCGACCCACTCCACCTCGTGGCGTATGCGCAGCCGCTCGTCGTAGTCGCGCACATTGATAAGGGCATAGTAGGCCACGGAGACCACACGCTCGCCCGGATCGCGGTCGACGCTGCCGAAGGTACCCACCTGATGCATGTACACATTTCGCATACCAGTAAGTTCGAAGAGCGTGCGCGTGGCAGCGTCGTCGACGCTCTCGGCGTTGCGAACGAAGCCTCCGTAGAGACTCCATTCGCCACGGCCGGGATCCATTTTCCGCCGACCTATCAGAATCTTGAGCTTGTTGTCGTCGAAGCCGAAGATAATGCAGTCAACAGATAGGTAGATCTTCTGATATTCAAAGTAATACGATGTCATGCTCAAGCAATAGTCTTACCAGAAGTAGGCGTAGAAGCAGGCGCAGAGACCAATGACGAGCAGCGTGCCCACGATGTCCCACACGTTCCAGCTCTCGCGTATGCTCTTCTTAAAGTCAGCGCTGAAGGTGATGGCCTCCACCTGTGCCTTGCTGGGTGCTGGTGTGAAGCAGCTCACGCAGACCATAAGCACGATGATGAATACCAGCAGCCAGCACTCGAAGACGAGCCAGTTGGTTTGCCAGAACCAGGCCGTGGCATCCCAGAAGGCACCGTCCATGGTGGCCTTGCCCGTATCGGTGATGACGTTGGTGACCAGACGGAGCATACCCACAAGGAAGCCTCCGATGAGTCCCCATTCGCCAGCCTTGGGCGTAATCTTCTTGGAGAACATGCCCAGGGTGAACACGGCTACCATGGCAGGGGCCAGCAGCGACTGTATGCCCTGCAGATAGCTGTAGAGCGAACCCAGGCTCATCATCACCGGCATCCAGATGAGGCCGAGCACGACCACGACCACCGTGGCAGTACGTCCCACAAACACGTAGTGAGCCTCAGACTTGCCCTTCTTCATGGGCTTGTAGAAGTCCTCGGTGAACAGTGTGGCGCAGGAGTTGAAGAAGGCGGCCAGCGAGGCCACGAGTGCGCACACGAAGCCTATGGTCACGATGCCCTTGATGCCAGCGGGCAGTATGTTCTTCACCATCAAGGCGAAGGCAGCATCGGTGTCGTCCATCACAAAGCCGTTGATGCCCTTCTGAGCCAGTGCGGCAGCAATCATGCCCGGGATAAGGAACATGAAGCAGGGCAGAATCTTGAAGAAGCCGGCGGCGATGGTGCCGCGGCGGGCACGGGCTATGACGTCCTTGTTGTCTTCGCCAGGTACCTGCCCAAGCACACGCTGCACGATGTGCTGGTCGGTGCACCAGTACCAGAAACCTATGATGCTCGCACCGATGAACACCACGTAGCCAGGATACTCAGCATACATGGGGTCGCCCGGATCGGTATGGAACATGTGGTTGATGCCGTAGCCGTCGTGCATGGCGCGAGCTGTGTCCATCATCGTTCCCCAGCCCTCAACGATGCTGCCGCCGCCCAGGGCGGCCAGTCCGAGGAAGAGCACCAGGAAGGAGCCTATGATGAGTATGGGTGTCTGGATGGAGGAAAGGGTCATCACGCCCTTCATGCCACCAAACACGGTGAACACGGCCGTGACGGCGATAAGGCCGATGGCTCCCACCCAGAAGTTAAGGCCAAGCAGGTACTCGAAGAAGATGCCGCCAGTGAAGGCCGTCACCGACACCTTGGTCAGCACGTATGCCACCAGCGTGATGATGCTCAGCCAGGAACCCGTGCGCTGCGTGTAGCGGTACTTCAGAAAGTCGGGCATGGTGATAATCTTGCCCATCTTGTTGATGAGCAGCTGATAGAAGGGTACGAAGAGCCAACCCAGGATGAGAATCATCCAGCCCTGCATCTCCCAGTGGGCCATGCCCACGCCGTCCTTGGCACCCGTGCCGGCCAGGCCTACGAGGTGCTCGGAGCCTATGTTGGCGGCAAAGATGGCCATACCTATCACATACCACGGCTCGCCCTTGCCAAAGAGATAGGCCGAGGAGTCTTCGCCCTGCTGGGCTTTCTTGTCTTTCCAGATGGCATACCACACGGCGGCCACCACGCCACAAAGGCCGACGGCAAGGATTGCCCAGTCGAGCCAGATAAATTCTGTTGAACTCCAGTTCATAGATTTGCTTATGTTTTTAAGGTTGCTATTGTTTTACTTCTCTCTAAGTCTCTCACTTCACCGAGAACTTGTAGGCAGCGTGGCTGTAGTACTTCTCGCCGGGAAGGAGCGTGGGCTGCACCCAGTCGGCCTGGTTGGGCGAGTTGGGATACTTCTGGCTCTCTAAGCACACGCTCACGTGCTTGGGATACTTCAAGCCATGCTTGCGAACGATGTCGGCTTCCTTGCCAACACCTTGGAAGTTGCCGCTGTACACCTGCACGCCAGGCTCATTGGTGTACATCTCCATGAAGATGCCGGTCTTGGGGCTGTAGAGCGAGGCGCAGACCACGCTGTCGTCGCCCTTGCCGTCCTTGTAGGTGTTCAGGCACCAGTTGTGGTCGTAGCCCGTGGCGTTTTGTATCTGGTCAAACTGCGAGTTGATGCTGTCGCCAATGGCGTGGGGCGTGCGAAAGTCCATGGGCGTGCCCTCTACCGACTTCACCTCGCCCGTGGGAATGTAGAGCTTGTCACTGGGCGTGAAGCTGTCGGCATTGACGTAGAGCACCTGGTCATAGCCTGGCTGCGTGAAGTCGCCGCTGAGGTTGTAGTAGTTGTGGTTGGTCTGGTTGATGATGGTTGGCTTGTCGGTGGTAGCCTCCCAGGTGATGTCGAGCGTATTGTCGTCGGTAACACGATAGGTGGTGATGGCCGTCACCGTGCCAGGGAAGCCATTCTCGCCGTCGGGAGCCACGATGGTGAGCTTGAGCGTGTGGTCGTCGGGCTGCTCAGCGTCGTAAACGCAGTTCATCCAGCCCGTGGTGCCACCGCCGTGCAGGCAGTTGGGACCGTCGTTGGCCTTGAGCTGATACTCCGTGCCGTCGAGCGTGAACTTGGAGTCCTTGATGCGGTTGGCATAGCGCCCCACGCTTGAGCCATAGTCGGTGGGCGAGTTGAGCGTGTCGGCATACTGGGCTATGTTGTCGAAGCCCAGCACCACGTCGGTGAGCTTGCCGTCGCGGTCGGGCACGCACAGCGACACCACGCGACCGCCATAGTTGGTGATGCACACCTCCATGCCAGCGGCGTTCTTGAGCGTATAGAGCTTCACGGGACGCTCCTGGATGGTGGTGTCGAACTTGGCCGGGTCGAGGCCCGAGGCCGTTAGCTGGGGCTGCTGCTGCCCACCAGCACAAGCCGTGAACATGGCTGCTGCCGTGCCCATGGCGAAGAAAATGCCTTTCAGGTTTTTCATTGTCAAAAATGGTTTTTAGTTATAATAGTTTTATTGGTTTTCAAATTTGGCTGTAAATTTACACATTATTTTTTAATTATCCATCAAGAAGCACAAAAAAATAGGCGGTAAAGTGTGTTTTTTACACTCTACCGCCCCTTTTTAACTATTTTTTGCTTACTTTCGGCGCTTATTCGCCCTTCTCCATCTGTGCTTTGAGCTGAGCCAGCACGTCGATGTCGCCAAGCGTGGTCGAGGCTGCTACGTTCTCTATCTTCGGAGCTTCCTCCTTCTTGGCACGGGGAGCCTTCTTGGCTGCGGCCTTCTTCTCCTCACGCTGCGGATCCTCGAAGGTGCGGCTGTGGGAAAGGATGATGCGCTTGGAGTCCTTGTTGAACTCGATGACCTTGAACGGAAGCGTCTCGCCAGCGGCAGCCTGAGTGCCATCCTCCTTGACCAGATGCTTGGGCGTGGCAAAGCCCTCGACACCCTTGTCCAAGGCTACCACGGCGCCCTTCTCGAGCAGCTCGGTAATCTTGCCCTGGTGTATGGAGCCTACGGTGTACACGGTCTCGAACACATCCCAGGGATTGTCCTCCAGCTGCTTGTGGCCAAGCGACAGGCGGCGGTTCTCCTTGTCAATGTCGAGCACAACAACCTCGATGGGCGCACCTACCTGGGTGAACTCCGAAGGATGCTTCACCTTCTTGGTCCAGCTCAGGTCGCTGATGTGGATCAGGCCATCGACACCCTCCTCCAGCTCAACGAACACGCCGAAGTTGGTGAAGTTGCGAACCTTGGCCTCGTGCTTGGAGCCAACGGGATACTTGGTCTCAATGTTCTCCCACGGGTCTTCCTTGAGCTGCTTGATGCCAAGCGACATCTTGCGCTCGTCGCGGTCGAGGGTGAGGATGACGGCCTCAATCTCGTCGCCAACCTTGAGGAACTCCTGGGCAGAGCGCAGGTGCTGGCTCCACGACATCTCGCTGACGTGGATAAGGCCCTCAACGCCGGGCTGCACCTCAACGAAGGCACCGTAGTCGGCAATGACAACAACCTTACCCTTGATGTGGTCGCCAACCTTGAGATTCGGGTCGAGAGCATCCCAGGGATGCGGGGTGAGCTGCTTCAGGCCAAGGGCAATGCGCTTCTTCTCGTCGTCGAAGTCGAGGATGACCACGTTGATTTTCTGGTCGAGCGTAACCACCTTGTGGGGATCGTCAACACGGCCCCAGCTCAGGTCGGTGATGTGGATGAGTCCGTCTACGCCACCCAGGTCTACGAACACGCCGTAGCTGGTGATGTTCTTCACGGTACCCTCCAGTATCTGGCCCTTCTCGAGCTTGGAGATAATCTCCTTCTTCTGAGCCTCGAGCTCGGCCTCGATGAGTGCCTTGTGGGAAACAACCACGTTGCGGAACTCCTGGTTGATCTTCACCACCTTGAACTCCATGGTCTTGCCCACGAACTGGTCGTAGTCGCGTATGGGGTGAACGTCAATCTGTGAGCCGGGAAGGAAGGCCTCGATGCCGAACACGTCGACAATCATGCCACCCTTCGTGCGACACTTGATGTAACCCTGGATAACAGCCTCATTCTCAAGGGCCTCGTTGACACGATCCCACGACTTGGCCAAGCGTGCCTTCTTGTGGGAGAGCAACAGCTGACCCTTCTTGTCCTCAGCACTTTCCACATACACTTCCACCGTGTCGCCAACCTTGAGGTCGGGGTTGTAGCGGAACTCAGAGGCAGGAATGATGCCATCGCTCTTGTAGCCGATGTTGACCACCACCTCCTTCTTGTCGATGGAGATGACCGTACCGTCCACCACCTGGTGGTCGGCCACTTTGTTCAGGGTTTCGTCGTAAGCCTTGTCAAGCTCTTCCTTGCTGACGCTGGCCACGGTGCCGTTCTCAAACTCGTCCCAGTCGAAGTTGTCGAGCGGCTTAACGTTCTTGGTTAATTCTGACATAATTTAAAAAAATTGCTTTTAGAATTAATACAGTTAGACATTATGTTAATTATGCTTCGGCAACGGGCAGAAAACACCCTTACCCGATTAGCGGCTGCAAAGGTAGCAACTTTTTCGCGAACCACCAAATTTTTCCAACACATTAATATATATACTGCAACTTTTTAAACCACTTTCACGACGACTAACCCAAGCCAAGCGGCAACCCTTATCCAATAAGCACTGACTTTTGCGCAAAAAGCACTGACTATTTTCCGAAAAGCACTGACTATT
>Ga0247608_10007261_pt1 | contig 11396 bp, 10 predicted proteins | sample 176DNAGHGlowgp2_FD_193490 | JGI IMG/M metagenome (GOLD analysis project Ga0247608, IMG submission 193490) | Sheep rumen microbial communities from Palmerston North, Manawatu-Wanganui, New Zealand - 1766 DNA GHGlow gp2 | ecosystem: Host-associated > Mammals > Digestive system > Stomach > Rumen ... | reverse complement strand
GTGCCTCCGAGCAAAGCAGCGAAAGCGCAGCGGAGAGCACCTTTAGGCAAATCTCACAGGATGAGGCCATGGAAATGATGGCCCGTGATGACGGACATGTTGTCGTGGATGTCCGCCGCCAGGATGAGTATGACGCAGGGCATATTCCCGGTGCAATACTGATACCGAATGAATCCATCGGCTGTGATTCCCCGGAAGCACTGCCTGACTACGATCAAATCATCCTGATCTACTGCCGCACAGGAAACCGCTCGAAGCAGGCGGCAGAAAAGCTGGCGGCCATGGGATATACCAACATTTACGAGTTCGGCGGGATCAACACTTGGGAAGGCGATATTGTGACGAATGAGGAGGAAGCAACTGAAGTGGGAGCATTCGATTTTGAGAAGAAAAGCGTGTTGCTCAACAGTGGCTATGAAATGCCGATCCTGGGCTTGGGCACGTATGCGCTGGATTATGATACCTGCGTGAGCTCTGTAAAAACACTGCTTCGGAATGGCGGCCGCCTGATCGACACGGCATATATGTATGGAAATGAGGATGCCGTCGGCGAAGGCGTTCGGCAGGCAATGGCTGAGTACGGCATTCCCCGTGAAGAGATATTCGTCTGTTCGGTTTCGAGCTGACGCAGGAAGAAATGGAGAGAATCAGTCAGCTTGACCGAAACGAAAAGCACGACTGGTATTAAGGAAAGGTAAATACGATGAGAATATTAGTTTTGAATGGCAGCCCCCGGCCGCATGGCAACACGGCGGAGATGGTGGCCGCATTCAAAGAAAGTGCAGAAGAAGCAGGACATGAAGTAACGGTCATCAATATTTGCAGAATGAACATCAAAGGCTGCCTCGCCTGTGAATACTGCCATGGGAAGGGGCAGGGCAAGTGTGCGCAGCAGGATGATATGCAGGAGATCTATGACAAGCTGCAGACTACAAACATGCTCGTCCTGGCTTCGCCGATCTACTATCATGGTATCAGCGGACAGTTGAAATGTGCAATTGACCGATTTTATTCCGCGCTTTATCCCAAAGCACCGGAGAGCCTTCAAAAGGTTGCTATGTTCCTAAGTTCCGGAGATCCGGATATGTATGATGGGGCACGTTTTTCCTATGAGGGTGATTTCCTGGGATATCTGGGGCTGGAAGATGTGGGAATCGTCACCAATCATGATAAAGACTATTTGAAGACCATCAGGAAAATGGCGACTGCTCTGTAAATCCACACATGAGCTTCGAAGTGGTAAACAGTCTACACAAGCAAAACAACTAATCATTGAGGAGAGTAAACTATTCTATGTTTAAGAAAAAAGGCAAATCAGTTGTGCTGACCATCTTATTCGTGACCGTACTCTTATCTGCATGCGGCAAAGCCAAAACGGCAGAATCTTCCGCTCCAGTTGAGACCGCAGAAGCGGAGACAGCTTCAGTGCCGAGCACAGCACAGAACGAACAGACGAGCGATATATCTTCTTTAGAATCTCCGTCTGCACCTGTCGAATATGAAACGGCAGACGGATTTATGAGTTCATTTCTCATTGCCTCTGACAGGGATCTGATTGATACAACAAATGACTATGGCGTTTTCTATAGGGTAGTCTATGAGGCTTCCTTGGAAAATGATGAACTAAGAGCGTGCGGATCCATGGATTACAGGAATTTTAAGGGGCAGGATTCAATAACCATATCTTCAGATCTGACACATGTTTTTAAAGTGGATGATAATACTGTGTACATGAAGGGTACGGAAACTGGTGACGAGACAATTTCGAGGGAAGAATTTGCAGAGCTTCTTGACACGCGAAAGGATTCCGGCATGTTCTTTGCAGTAGAGATAAGTGACGGTGTGATTAAGACCGCATACCTTGCTACACAATGAAATGGAGTGGAACAAGAATATGATTCGAAATAAATATGTTGCCTTTGTGCTTTTTGTCGTGGTGGCTCTGATTATTTGGAATCTGCTGGATTAAGGGAGGCCGGTGAGCCGCCCTCCCTGTCAATAATATTTTGCCCTGTTTTACGCTGACGTTTGAAGTTTACACAGTATTTGGGACACTACCCTATGTCAAGCTGTTGTGGTTGTCAATTTTCCTTTTCGAGCTTAGTTGTCGTGAACACAAGTTGAACGAGCTCAGATTTCAATGCCGGCCTGCATGGCGCGGCTGGCCTCACGCTTGTTCTTGTCAAAGGCATGGCTGTAGATGTCCAAGGTAGTGGACGGCTGAGCGTGGCCGAGAAGTCCCGCCACGGTGGTTACATCCGTTCCGCCTGCGATCAGAAGGCTTGCGTTTGTATGGCGTAGAGAGTGGACATTCAGGCTTTCCGGAAGTCCATGTTTTCTCAGGATCAGTTTGAAGCGCCATGTGAAGCTGCTGGGCGTCATAGGGAGCGCCGCACCCTTTCGCCGGAAGATATAATCGTCATCTGTCAATTCCCGTTCATCATAGCTGCTGGTCTCATACTTGCATTCCCGTCGGTACTCATTGAGCAGCGTTTCCATCTCATATGAGAAGTACACATACCGGTCTCCCGCGCTGGTCTTTGGTTCCTTCACGATAATCTCTTCTCCGCTGAGCTTGACCACATTTCGCTGGATATGGATGCTCCGTTCTTTATAATCGATGTCACCCCATTTGAGACCGCAGCATTCACCGCGCCGCATCCCGGTAGCAATCAAAAGCTTGAAGAAGGTCTCGTACTTAAGGCTCTCCTTTTCCAGCGCCACCATTAGCAGGCGGACTGTATCTTCGTCCGCGACCTTTTTTTCTTTCTTCTTCCCGCTGTACTTGTATGTACGCCAGGCGGGATTGTGTGTAATAAAACCGCCCTCCATAGCATCGGAGAGAATCCCACACAGGCAGGCGTGGACTCCTTCAACCGTATGCTCGGAGAGCGGTTTTCCCGTTTGTAACACATCACTACTATAAATGTGCTTCCGTCAAACGCAAGAGTAAAGAATGCTCATGCAGAGCTTTCCGAAAACAGTGGCTGGAAGATTTGGTTGTCACTGAAGCAATGGACATGCTTTCCGATGACAGAGTGATTGACGCCATCGTCTCAATGGTAATGGTTTTACAAGATCAGGAGAACACATCCCTTCCCCTGTTGGAGCGTCAGTTGCAGGAGGCCGATTCCGCAATTGAGAATATGCTAAATGCCATCCAGCAAGGTATTTTGACCCGATCTACTAAAACCCGTCTGGAAGAATTGGAAGCAAGCCGGGATAATCTTGAAGCGCAGATTGCTCTTGAAAAGATGGCAAAACCCAGAATCACCGAAGAGCAGGTCCGTTATTTTCTCAAGCGTTTTCGGAAACTCGATGTGGCCAAACTGGAGCATAGGAAAATACTGATTGATATTTTCCTTAGTGCCATTTACATCTATAACGACCATATGGACATAGCATTCAATTATAAGGAAGGAACTAAAACTATAAATTTTAGCGATATGGAGTGCGCGCTTTCCAAGCGCGCCTCCGCCCCTGGTTCGGATTTGGAATTGTCTCCTGTACCACGTCAGAAGAACTCAGTTCCGTTCCGTTTCCGCGGTTTCCGTAAGAGCCGCGAAAACTGCACATCCACTGAGTCCTTCTTCCTTTCCAAATCGGAGGTCTCACGAGGGATCTCCGATTTGGTTTATACGGGAGTTGAGTCCGTTTTGGTATATACAAGCGCCAAGTATAGTGCCGTTCATGATGTTTACGAAAACAGTAAATCAGGTTTCTGGCTATGGCCCTGCGCAGAATTTCTATCGCCTTTGTTGAGCGTATATGAGCCGATATATAATCATGCCTAAATAAGCGCCGAGAGCGTTTGTTATCAAATCTTCCATGTCGCATTGTCCATTTTGCAGAACCATCTGCGTGGTCTCGATCATTACGCTCAGCATAAGCCCGAATGGAATAACCAGACTGGCTTTATTCAGCTTTTTGGGATAAACGGAGGTAAACAAAAAACCGACAGGGATAAACAGGCCGACATTCAGCAACGGATGCTCCAGCCAAGTGAAGGAACGCTCCCGTATAGCTCGTAAGGTATAGGAAAAGCCAAGCAAAATGTCTGTCTGGGAGCCTTCCTCGCGCGAAAAAACCGTAACATAGCTTACCACACCCAGGTACAAAAGCAGGAGCAGCGCCGGAATCGCTCTGATTTGATGCACATATTGTAAAAAATAATAAAGCAAAACGCAAAAGCCGATCATCGACATCAAAGCCAGCAGAAGAAGAAGCGTCATTCGCGGGCTGCCAAAACGATTGAACACAACAATCAGCACCGCTGAAACAGCGGCATAAATCAAAAGCAGGATAAGCGCTGCGATCGGAAGCGTCGCTTTACTGGCAGTTCGTTTTAAGAAAAACCGGTAGATGTAATAGTACCCTAAAAGCAGCAGCAGGCCGATCAGCAGATACTGCATCATATCTTCGTTATTGACTGGAACCACACCCTTAATAAATCTTATATGTCTGCGTCAATGAATCCGTATCAGGAGTCCTTCCGCAGAAAGGCATCTATCTGTTCGACATAATGATCCGCGTTGAACAGGTGATCCCCGATCACACGGCAATTCCTGCGGATCTCTGCGCTTTCCTCCCGGTTCAGCCGGGCAATTTGCAGCAATCCTTCATGCACATTTTCCATAGATAAGCCTTTGATCTTAATACCGTTTTTTCTGTTCTCAATATCGGTATCTGTTCCGCCGATCTCATTGCAAAGAACAGGGACGCCGTTGAACAGCGACTCGGCGACCTTTGTCGAATACCCCGCTTTCGCAAATCGTTTTTCCCGTCTGAAAAGCACCGTAAAATCACTGGCCCGGACATACTCGATCACCTGGTCGGTATTGCACCGCGGCTTGAAGGTGATCCCGTATTTCTCGAGCGTGTCAACATTCTCCGGTCTGTTGACGCCGACAAAAACCAGCCTGAGCATAACGCTTTCCCGGTTGACGGCTTTGACAGCGTCTATCAAAATACCGATTTCATCTTTTCCGACAGCCGGGCTTCCCGCGTACAGGATCGTCTTGCATTCGCCGTCGGTGTCCAGATAATGCCGGTCATAGTGGAAGATCGGAGGAATCCGAATGACACTTACGCCCTGCTTGCTGTAGTACTCGTACAGGTATCGGCTGATGGCGATGACGCCGTCCAGCTTTTGATCCAGCTTGCGGATCCGCCTGTCTACCGACAGCGCATTGACATAGGGGAACAGGTCCTTTTTGCCCTTAGGCGTGCGCGCCTCATACCATTCCGTCACATCGCCAAAGACGCGGATATGCTCACTCCGGCAATACCCGATGATCTTGTTTTCAATAAAAGACGTCGTATTATACAGGATGACCCCGTCATAGCGCCGTTCACGGCAGAGCTCCTTCAGTCTCACCAGGGTCCGGGTTCCAAAGAGCAATTCCTGCATTTTTTCCATACCCTTCGTCTCTTTTGAGAAGACAAAGTGATAGGTGCTGTCCTCCCAGAGCACCGGCTCGCTTCCAAAGCTCTCCAGGCATAAGTAATCTACGTTGTGACCGCCTTTTTTGATGGCATATCCGATGTTATACACCCGTATGCTGGCAGCGTCCCGTTTCGGCAGCTGAATGGCCCCGATGTACAAGAACCTCATAAAGCAATCCTCTCTTTCACAAATATCCCTGTTGTCTCAAACCCTCTCCCCGGTCTGTTACGCGGCCTTCTTCATCTTCCATGTCTTCCGGACGAACGCGGCGCCCAGCACGCAGCCCAGGGTGATCACGGCATAGCGGAGGATCGTGTGCTTGTACAGGAGCAGCCCGCACAGTGACAGCGCAATCGTCGCGGCGGCCATGAGGGCGACGGCCTTGTCATCATAGACCTCGTACTTTTCACCACGTTTCTGCCTGCATACCTTCCTGGCGCCCAACATCTGGATGATTGCCAGGACAATATAGGCAACCAGGGTCGTGTACGCCGCCGCCATATACCCGTATCGGGCGATGAAGATGAAGTTCAGCACCACATTGACGACCGCGGCCGTGACGGCCGAATACATAATATAGTGCGTCTTTTTATAATAAATCAGGACATTGGAATACATATTGGAAACGCAGGTCAAAAAAACACCGCCTGCAATGGGGGGCATAATATAGATGGACTCATAGTATTCCTCGGTCGCCAGAATCCTGACGATCTCAGGCGCAACGAAGGTCAGCAGGACGGCAATGATGGCGTAGCTGCCCATCAGCATCAGGGAATACCTTTTCACGCCGGTGTTTTCTTTGTCGATATTCTCATAGAGATAGGGGATGAAGGACGAATTGATGGCACCCCACACCAGCAGAGAGATGGAGCTGACCGTATACAGCGTGCCGTAAATGCCGACCGCGCTGTTGCTGACCATGCGGCTGATCATCATGCGGTCGGATACGTTCAGCACCTGATTGGCCAGGGCGTAACCGATCAGCGGAATGCTCAGCTGCAGAGAGAACTTCCAGTACTTTTTGTTATAAAAGGTTTTGCCGCGCAGGATCAGGATGACCCACAGAACGCCGGTGATGAGATAGGAAACCGCATTGGACGCGTAGAGCCGCCCGACAGCTACCTGCTCATAGCCGTGGGCATCCATGAAGAGAACGACGCCGACAGCCGCTGCGGAGGCCAGCAGTGCCATGGCCGCCGTCAGTCCCGCCGCCAGCTTGTATTTATACTCATAGCGCTCCCTGGCCAGCCAGAAGTCATAGGCAGGCATGATGAAAAAGCCGACAAGCATCAATACGAAAAGCGCACCCGGCAGACCCGTCAGTTCATTCCAAAGAGTGGGACGGATCAAATAAACGGCCGCCGTCAACAGGGCCATAAGCGACGTCAGCGACAGTACGGAGGATTGGTATTGATCCCGCTCGCCGCTGAATTCCCTCAGCGCGGCAGTATAGCCCCCGGAGGTCAGCGAAAGCGTCACCACCACGCTGAGCATGGAGTGCCAGGAATTATACAGGTTTACCACGCCGATTTCGGTCGAGGACATGAGCCGCGTAAAAATCGGCACGGTAATAATGGATAAGCCTTTTGAAAATACAGAAGCCAGTGTGTAAACGCCCGCCGCCTTGAAGCCGACGGGGATTTTTTTGATTTTATTCAATATCGCGCTCATTGCGTACCTCTACTTATCCGCTTTTGATAATAGACATTCTGCCGCTTACGGCTCGGGGATCACGACTGGTAACGGGGGCGGAGCCTCTGTCCGGACGCGCTTTCTTCCTTCTGTTTTTTTGGTACGCCGACCAGATACATAGGGATCAGGAAAAACGCCGGATACATCAGATCTGTCTGTGCCAGGGTGGTATTCACAAAAAGGGCTGTGTAAAGCAGAGCAAGATTCGGCTTTTGCCGAAGAAATACCGGAACAAGAATCAACATCAGCAGAACAAGCCACGGAATAATACCAAACACGGCCGGGAACTGCATAAGGCTCGCCGCTACCAGTTCAGATCCATACGAATCGCGCATGATATTGAATCGGTCATAGCCCACGCCCAGCGGGTATTTCGACATAATATCCAGGCAGACCACAATTGTCCCTGTCCTGTATTTTCCGGTTCCCGCCGAAATGTCCAATCCGCCGCCGGAATCGCCGAATAATTTGAGAATAAACTGGGTATACAGGATGCTTTCTTCCCCGCGGAAGGTATAATCCGTCAGGAGCACGATCACGGCAAGCGCTACAGCCGCCACCATATAAGCCTTGATGCCCCTGAACTTTTTTCCCGCTCTGCTGCTGAAAAAGAAAAAAGCCAGGATCATGACAAGGCCCAGGTAGCCGGTCGTCGACTGGCAGGATACGAGAGCCACCAGGATTATGGCCACACACTTCCGGTAATCCCTGAAGTTCTTAAAATCCAGCTTATCCTGCCAAAAGAGCAGGATGTACAGCGCCATATTCAGAACGATCTGGTGTACCCCGGGCTCCGTAAACACGCCGCAGTTGCGCGTTGGGTGCCGTTTCAGATAGCTGTACAGGAACACGCCTTTTCCCGGAAGCACTCTCTCATAGCCCTTGGAGCCTTCCGTGCCCGTTATAAAGGCGAGACCGGGATAAGAATTCGCAAGACTCGGCACAGCATAGAAGGCGGCCCAGAACAGGATGCTGATCGCGGCAAAAAAGGTGACAACCTTGATCCAGCGGGACAAGAAATGCTCCTTATCGGAATAAATGGCGATCTGTGTGCATAATACGCCTGTGACAAATTGGAATAACGTACTTACGCCCGCACCGCCGCCGGTGTAGATTCTGGTAAAGATGGTGGACACCAGGAAAAGAACGACAAAATAGAGGGAATAAGCTGACCGGTATTTCTTTTTCATCAGGATCAGCCCGCCGTACAGCCCCAACAGCGCGAGATATTTCATATTCCCCGACAGATACTTGGCAAACAGGCAGCTTCCGGGAATAATATACATCAGATATATCAGGAAATACTGTGTGAAGACTGTTTTTCTAAACCTCAGTTCCATTTATTCAAACAGCTTTGCCCATTCTCCGCAAATCACTTCAACATCCAGCTTTCTTCGGGCGGCAAGGTTTTGTTCTGCGAAAGCGCGGGACAGATCTTCGTTTTCGATCAGCGCACAGATTTTTTCCTTCATCTCCTGCGCGTCGCCCACTTTTGTCAGAAAACCGTTTTCTCCGCTTCTGATAAAGTCCCGCGCGCTGCCGGGCGCATAGTCCGTCGAAACACAGGGGACGCCGATGCACAGCGCTTCCAGCATGGAATTGGAAAGTCCCTCATAGTCGGACGACAGCAAAAACCCGCTGGAATGTGCCATGACGCTGTGGATTTGGGAAGAAAAGCCCTTCAAAAAGATATAATCCTCCGCGTGAATGGCATGGATCTTCTCCGCAAGCGCGTTTTCCATTTCCCCTTTCCCGTAGATTTCCAGTGTATAATCGGGATGGGCCTGATGCACCATGGAAAAAGCGTCCACGAGCATCGGCAGGTTTTTCTGTTTATCCAGCCTGCACGCCGAAACAAACTTCTTTTCATGCTCGCATTCTGTCCAGAGCGGGAGCTTTTTTGTGTTGATCGGGTTGGGGATGACGACACCCTTCTCCCTGATCTCACCGTCGAAATAATCCCGGGCGGCGCCGCTTTGGAACACAATTTTCTTTGCGCGGGAGAGCATCACCTTGAGCAGTCTGGTGCGGATTCCCATGGACATGTAGGTCCCCGGGTCGTTGCGCAGGGAAAAGATGAGCGGATAGCTTGTCAGCGCGGCGAGCACCGCTTCGGAGATGATCATGGACAGCACATAATCCGGGGAGAATTCGCGCACCATCCTCCGGATACGCAGGCTCCTTGTCGCAAAGCGGATCGGGGAGACCTTCGATTTCGCGGCAACATACTTCACCTTGACGCGGGGGTCCAGGGGATATCTCGCCTGATTGTCTACTTTTTCGTCGTTGAACGCGCAGATATACAGAACGTCATAAGAATGGTCGGCCAGATAGCTCGCCAGCACAGAGGCGACGCGCTCGGCTCCGCCGCCGGACAGTCCATGTACAATAATCGCAATTTTTTTCATCGTGAACCTGCCCCTCATGAAATGAGAATGATCAAAGGGTTTATACTAAGTTTCAATAGAAAGCAGACAAAAGAATCATACGCCAAATTCGCTGCGCATGGTATTCAGATCCTTTTGCCCCTCGTAGATCCGGATCAGCTTTTTACAATAGGCGTCGATGTCGTCAAAGCGGATATCCTTGCAGTTTTCCGCGTAACGGGCGGTCAGCGCCGGATCGTTCCAAAGCTTTTCGAGCTTGGTTTTGAGCTCTTCCCAATTGCCCGTCTCGAATAGCTCCCCGGTCTTTCCTTCCTGAATCAGTTCCGGAATGCCGCCCGTGATCGCTCCCAGTACAGGGGTGCCGTACATCAGACTCTCCAGCACCGAAAAGGGACAATTCTCAAACCACACGGAAGGGATCACAGTAAACCGGGCTTCCCGGATCAGTCTTTCAAGTGCGCCTCCTTTTTGGAAGCCCACGTTTTTTACATTTTGAATGCCTTTGATTTGATCCTCCAGCGGTCCTGAGCCGGCGAAAATGAAGGGGATGTCAGGCAAGGCTCTGCATGCTTTCAGCAGCGCTTCGATGCCCTTTTCCACTGAGAAACGGCCGAAGTACAGGACATAGTCCTTCTTTTCCGTGGGACACCACTGGATTTTATCCACGAAGTTATGGATGGCGATGGTTTTTTGCGCAAAGACGGGGTTTGTATCCAGCTTTATTTTTAAGGCTTTGGAGCAGCAGATGATGGCGTCTATTTCCCGGTATGCTCTGTGCCGCCTCCAGAATGCCGCCTCCGCCGCGCCGACGATACTTTTTGCCCTGCTTCCGTGGATACATTTTCCCTTAATGCAGTTGACATACCGGCCGCTCATGCATTTTTCGCAAGTCTCATGGGTGTTGGGATTGTACAGCATGTGATTGGGGCACACGAGCTGGGAGTCATGGGCGGTATAAATGATCCGGCAGGGATGCCCGGTCTCTTTCCGCCATTTGGCGATCTCTACGATCGCGGAAGGCGTCAGCTGATAATTGAAGTTATTCAGATGGCAGACATCCGGCTGAAAGCTGTCCAAAACTTTTCGAATCTTCCTCCGCGTTTCGGCGCTGTAAACCGTCTTGACAGGATAGGTGACCTTGGAGAGCATAGAGCCCCCGTGGAAATCCATTTCGCTTGTATAGGCGTTCGCCTGGTTTCCTACCGTGCGGTCTTTTCCGTCCATGCCAAAATACTGCACCTCATGGCCGTGGGTTTGCAGATATTCACCGATCTTGAGTACATAGGTTTCCGCTCCCCCCTTGGGATATAAAAACTTATTGATCATCAGGATTTTCATTTTAAGCACCAACCCTTTAACGCAATATAGTTTATTTCTTATCCTCCGTCCGGTTCAGAACGTAATAACAGATGTCGCGGATCCTGTTCTTCATACGCCGCGTCAGTTTGCCGGAAGCGTGCCTCAGGGATGCTCTGGATCCGGACAGCAGCAGTTTCCTTTTTGTCTGCGCGCGCTGCTCGGCAGGCTCGTCGATCGCCGCCGCCCGCCTCTGCGATACGGCATAGAAGGTATATCCGCAGATCAGCGGCGTCGCCGCGATCAGGGGATAGCCATAACGCAGCAGGCCGTTTACATGCGACATGAACAGACCTATCATTAACACAATATGGGGAACCATGCCTAAGACAGCCCGCAGGGAACGGCACTTGACCGCGTAGCCGATCATCATGATCAGGATCCACGTATAGAGCCCATTCCCGTAGAAAACCCGCGAAACGGGATGATCCAGCCAACTGTTCCAGTATTTGACCATTCTCCACCAGTTCTGTAAATCAGCGTAATCAACCTGATGAAAGTCCGGGTCCTTTGAC
>Ga0247608_10007258_pt1 | contig 11399 bp, 6 predicted proteins | sample 176DNAGHGlowgp2_FD_193490 | JGI IMG/M metagenome (GOLD analysis project Ga0247608, IMG submission 193490) | Sheep rumen microbial communities from Palmerston North, Manawatu-Wanganui, New Zealand - 1766 DNA GHGlow gp2 | ecosystem: Host-associated > Mammals > Digestive system > Stomach > Rumen ... | reverse complement strand
CACCGTGGAGGCCAGTTGCATCATAGGCGGAAGTTCGTCGGTGAATTCGATGTAGCGCTGGGTCCAGTCCGCATCTTTCACGAAGCCCATACGCTCCAGGAACTCCGGATAGTAAGGATAGTTATAGATGACGGTGAAGGGGCTCTCGTTCTCGAACCCTTCCACCAGCAGGCCTTCGCGGTCCATGTCGGTGAAGCCGAGGGGGCCCTTCACCTTGGTGCAGCCACGCTCCTTGCCCCAGGCGACGGCCTTGTCGATCAAGGCTTTGGCCACTTCGTAATCCTCGATGACATCGAACCAGCCGAAGCGCACCGCATTCTCTTTCCATTTTTCGTTGGCCTTGCGGTTGATGATGGCGGCTACGCGCCCGGCCACTTCTCCGTTTTTGTAGGCCAGGAAAAGTTCGCGCTCACAGAAGGAGAGGGAGGGATTGTCGTCTCCGAGGGATTTATATTCGTCGTCTTCAAAGGCGGGAACCCATTTGTCGCAGTCTTTGTAAAGGCCGATGGGAAAGTCGATGAAAGCTTTGAGCATTTTCTTCCCTTCGACGGGAACAATGCAGATTTCAGTTGACATAGGTATAGGTTTTAGTCTAAAAGTCCACAAATGTAGTCAATTTTTGCTAACTTTGCCAATTATTGAGAATGTATGGAACAGAAGATCTTTAACAAGTGGAACAGAATCGTGGGGCTTGTGGTGCTCGCCATCGCATCGGCCACCTACCTTTCCACGATAGAACCGACCGCCTCTTTCTGGGATTGCGGTGAATTCATTGCCTCGTCATACAAACTGGAAGTGGGTCACCCTCCGGGAAACCCCGTGTTTCAGCTCATCGCCCGTTTCTTCACCATTCCGGTGAGCCCGGAGCATGCGGCCATGGCCGTGAATGCCATGAACGCCATCCTGAGCGCCCTCACCATTTTCCTGCTTTATTTCACCATCGTCTTCTTTGCGAAAAGGCTGGTGGGAGGTGAGCGCGTCTCCTTGGGACAGGCGGTGGCGGTCTTCGGCTCCGGCGCCTTGGGCGCCCTGGCCTACTGCTTCTCCGACACGTTCTGGTTCAGCGCTGTGGAAGGAGAGGTGTATGCCATGTCCTCGCTCTTCACCGCCCTGGTCTTCTGGGCCATGTGCAAGTGGTACGACCAGGCCGACCGGCCCCACGCCAACCGCTGGATCGTGCTCATCGCCTTCCTGATGGGCCTCAGTATCGGCGTGCACCTGCTGAACCTCCTCACCATCCCGGCTTTCGTCTTCATGTACTATTATCGCATGAACGAAGGGAAGAAACTGCCTTTCAAGAGGCTTCTCGGCATTTTTGCCATCGGCGTAGTGATCGAGTTCCTGCTGGTGTACCTGTTTATCCCGTATCTTCCCAAGGTGGCCGCTTTCTTCGACCGGCTCTTCGTGAACGGTCTGGGCTTGCCGTACAACAGCGGCGCCCTGTTCTTCCTGGTGGCCCTGCTGGCGCTTTGCTTCTGGTCGCTGTTCGCCACGCTCAAGAAGGGCAAGGTGTTCTGGAATACGGTGATGCTCTGCGTCACCACCCTGGTGATGGGCTTTTCGCTCTTTGCCATCGTCATCATCCGTTCCAGCGTGAAAACGCCCACCAACGAGTATCAGCCCGACAATGCCTATACCCTTGTGCGTTACCTGAGCCGCGAGCAGTATGGCTCTACGCCGCTGCTCTACGGCCAGTATTACGACGCGCCCTATGACCTCAAGCAGGGCAAATACTGGGCTCCGCTGGACGGCAAATACGTCCACGCCGACGCCCCGGCCGATGCCGATTATCTCCCCGAGGGCAAAATGCTCTTCCCGCGCATGTGGTCCTCGGCCGACCCCCGTTACATCGACTTTTACGAGCAGTACACTCAGGGCAAGGGAACCCGGGTGAAGGGCGCGAAGCACCGCAAGCCCAGTTTCGGGGCCAACATGGCCTATTTCATCGACTATCAGCTCAACTGGATGTACTGGCGCTATTTCATGTGGAATTTTGTCGGCCGCCAGAACGATGTCCACAGTCCGCTGCCGGGCAATGTGTTCCACGGGAACTGGGAGAGCGGCATCGCCTTCCTGGACGAACTCCGGCTGGGAGACCAGTCGGACGCCCCGGCTCCGCTGCGGGAGAACAAGGGCAAGAACCACTATTTCTTCCTGCCGCTGCTGCTGGGCCTGCTGGGCCTGGTGTTCCAGTTCGACAAGGACAAGCGGGGCAGTTGGATTGTGTTCCTGATGTTTTTCATGACGGGTATTGCCATCGTGGTGTACCTGAACCAGCCGCCTTACCAGGTGCGGGAGCGCGACTATGCCTATGCCGGCTCCTTCTACATGTATGCCATCTGGATCGGCCTGGGCGTGCTGGCGCTGTATGAATGGCTCTCCGGCGCCTTGAAGACGCTGTCGCCGGCGGCGCTTTCCTCCGGCGTGACGGTGCTGTGCCTGGGCGTTCCGGCCCTCATGGCCGCCCAGAACTGGGACGACCACGACCGTTCCCACCGCTATACCGCCCCGGAAATGGCCTGCAATTACCTGAATTCGGTCGGGAAGAACGGCCTCCTGGTCACCCACGGCGACAACGACACCTTCCCGCTGTGGTATGCGCAGGAGATTGAGGGGGTCCGTACCGATGTCCGTGTGGTCAATACGTCCCTCCTGGGCACCGACTGGTACATCGACCAGATGAAGTGGGCCTGCAACGAGAGCAAGCCGCTGAATCTCACCGTTCCCGCCTCGCAGTATCTCTACGGCACCAACGAGTTCGTGTACATCGCCTACGACGACGGCTCCGCCATGTTCCTTTCGGATGTGATGACGGTGTTCAAGGATCCCAAGATGAAGGTCGCCCTGGAAAGCGGCACCAAACTGGATTTCATCTGCGCCCGCAATCTCGTGATTCCCGTCAACAAGGAAAACTGCCTCAAATACGGCATCGTCCCCGAGCAGTTCGCCGACGAGATCCCCGACCAGATCGTCCTCCAGATGTCCAAGGACAAGAACTATGTCTCCAAGCCGGAACTCTTCCTGCTGGACTTCCTCTCGGGATACGAGTGGGACCGTCCGCTGAACTTCCTGAACATGGGCGGAGACCTCAACATCGGCATCAAGGATTATCTGATGTTCGACGGCTTCTCCTACCGCTTCACCCCCATCCGGAACAAGATCTCGTCCACGGATGCCGGCAAGGTGGATGCCCTGGCCCAGTACAACGACCTCAAAACCAAGTACAAGTGGGATGCCCTTAAGCGCACGGACTATTATGTGGACTACCAGAACATGTACACCTTCCTGGGTGTGCTGTCCCAGCGGCAGTATTTCCTCACCGTGGCCAACGCCCTCATCGACATCAAGGAGAACGGGAAGGCCCTGGAAGTGATGGACCTGTGCCAGGAGTTCTTCCCCGAGCAGAATTTCCCGCTGGAAAGCATTCCGCTGGGCTTCAGTTCCAACGACTACATGGTGGCCCAGATGGCCGAAAACTACTACTACCTGGGCGAAGCCGAAAAGGCCCGCGATCTGGCGGCCCGCTTCGCCGATGAACTCCTGGAAACCATCTCCTTCTACATGCAGTGGGGTACGCTGGGCTCGGCCGAATTCGAGACGGCCAGCCGCGTGTTCCTCTATGTCTCGGATGTGTGCAAGCAGTATGGCGACACGGATTTGTCTGAGGCCATGATGGACAGCCTGGAGGAGTTGCTCCACACCGTCACCGGCGGAGCCTATTCGCTGGAAAAAGACGACAGTTTATCGGTTGTTAACTGATAAGGTGGAATGAATCATGCTGCCGCCTGCTTTTTTCGCAGGACCAGCGTGGCGGAATAGGCTTTGTTCACGGCGCGGGCAAAACGGCGGAAGTCGGCATAGCGCTGGGCCGGTTCCCTGCAGGAGCGCAGGCGGATATGCTGCCGGATGCGGATGGTATCGCCTTCCAGCCGGGCCGATGAAGAGAAAACGCCCCATGCGTCATCTATGGCGACATCGTCGGGAAGTGCCTCTACTTCAAATCCTTCCGGGATATGGAGGACAATGATGTCTTCATTGTCCAGGAATCCGTTCACATAGATGTCATTCTCCCTTTCGGCCCGCTGGTAATCCACGGCCTGGGCGATGGGATTCAGGGGGACGAAGAGCCTGTCGGCCTCCCCTTGCAGATTGGAGCCGTTGGCGTAGATGCGCGTTTTCATGCTGTAATCTACCGTAATGCAGGGCCGGAAGGCGGCGCCTTCGGAGGCATAGGAGTCAAAATTGTTCCGGAAGCCGTTTACGACCAGTTGGTCTCCTTGCAGTTTCAGGGCCTGTGTCAACTGCTCCACCTGCTTGTCCTTGGGAAGGCTTCCGAATTCCAGATAGGGTTCCAACTCGTCCAGCCATAGTTCCTTTTGCAAATCAAGCGTGGCGGAACCATCTTCCTTCAGGAAGACTTCTGTCCGCTGGATGGCACGGGAAAGCGTGTCGGCATAGGCGGGGATGCGGATTTTCTCTCCCCCCTCCGGCTTGATGAGTACCACTTCATGGCCGGCGGCGCCCTGATGCCTGTATCCCAGGGGATACACCGGGTTGGTGCATTCCACCCACGCGGTGTCCTTCAGTTCCGGAAGAGGGACCGCCAGCATCATGTGGTTCATCTGCCCTACAGAGGCATAGCCGGGAAGCAGGTCTTTCCGGTCCGTGCTGATGATATAGCAGTCTGACTCCACTCCCGCTGCGGCCAGCAGGGCCTTCAGGTAATTGGAAAGGCCCTTGCAGTCCCCGAAGCCCAGTTTGGCCACTTCCGAAGCCGCCATGGGTTTGAGGTCGCCGATGCCCAGTTGGATGCTCACGTAGCGTGTTTTGTCGCGGAGATACCGGTACAGGACCTGCAACTTTTCCAAGCGGGTGCTGCAAGGGGCGGTCATGGCCTGCACCTCCTCCACCAGCGGGGCGGGAAGTTCCCGGGTGCCTTCCTGCAGGGTCCAGAGCCATCGGCCCAGGGAGGTCCAGTCGGCCTGGGTGCCCTTGTAGCCGCCATAATCGATATTCACCGGAGAACTGTACACGAGGGGAATAAGTTCCCGGAGAGGAGGCATCATGGATTCCAGCCGGATGGCGGGAAGGTGATGAACCTGCCAGCGGTGCAGGCTTCTGCCATCCCGGTTTTCGACGGAGTATTCCACCTTGCCGGCAGAATACTTGACAGGCGTGCCCTCCGGAACGTCCAGGGTGAAAACCGCCTTCTCCACGGCCGTGTTTTCGCCGCTCACGGGAGCAAAGGTGGGGAACGATGCGATGCCCTTTCGGTAGTTCACCTTGTATTCATAGTGCACCACCATGGGGAACTGTTTCACGGAAGGCCGATATGTATATACCCTGGCATCGTCGGCCAGGCTTTCGTTCAAGGACAGGAAAACAATGTCTCCCTGTTTGATTTTCAAGGGTTTGCCACTGGAGGGGGTGATTTCTCCCTTGAAGGATTTCAGTTCACGGAAAGAATCGGTGAACAGCACAAGCGAGGCCGCATCCAGTCCCTCTTCGTTGTTTACGCGGAAAGTCTGGCTTACCGTGAACTCTCCGCTGGTGGGAGAATTCATCCGGAAAGTCTCCGTATCCTCAAGGATGATGGCATCGGGTTCAGCCCCCGCAAGGGCTGCCAGAAGCAGGGCTGCGAGGAGTGTCATATTTTCTTCAGTACGATGGTGCTCTTATAGACGTTGCAAAGGTGCTCCCAGAAGACCTTGAGGTCGGCATAATTCTCGGGGAGAATCATCATGTCCTTGTTCTGGAACTGGAATTGGACCTGAATCCCGCGGGCTCCCATCCGTGCGCACTGAAGGCGGAAATAGAGATTGGCGCTGCCGCATTTGACGGCTGCATCCTCTGGAAGTTGCTCTACTTCAAATCCTTCCGGGATCTCCAGATTGTAGCGGTAGTTGATGTTTTCGGCATAGGGGAACTCCACCGGAGTATAGCGCACGGGGCTGGAGAAAGCCTGCTGCGAATGGAAGCTGTTCAGGAAAGGATGCACGTAGATGCGGCCCTGCGCGGTCTGGTGCTCCCTCTCGTAATCGAATTGCAGCCGGGCCGATGAGCCATAAGCCTCCTTGTCATATTGGAAATCAGTTATTTCCAACTGTCCGTCTTTTTCCAGTTCGGAAATATATTCCTCATCCTTGGAGAACGAACGTGCGTACTCTTTGAGGGAACAGGAGGCTTCCCCATAGGCCACCTCTTTCCGCTTGCCCACCGCCAGAGCGGAGGCATCCAGGCTTTCCTGGACGACGATGGATGTGAGGTTCTTCCCCAGGGACTGGAGGTCCACCCAGGCAGGGCTCCCGTCCATGGGATAAAGCCGGGCGTTATCCACTATCAACCCTTCTCCCAGCACGTTCAGGTAGCCGTCGGGTGACGCGGCGTCATAATAGTAGGATGTTCCGGTTCCGGTCTGGATGCAGAGGATGAGCCGGTCAAAGGCATCCATCCTCACATGGGACTGAATCAGGATTCCTTTTTCCCTGCTGCGCACCAGCACAGGGTCGGCCTGGATGTCTGCGGCACGCAGTACGCTGGCCATCAGGCCGTTGATGGAGGCGGCATCCGAACTGCCTTCCTTGAGCATTTGGGAGGCCGGCTTGGGAACGAAGCCGGTGTTTTTGTTCCATTTAACCTTTTCCAGAATGGCCTCCCGGAGGGCGACCACCTTTTCTTCCAGCGTCTCCCCTTTGTCCAGGGCCGGTTTGAGTTCATCGATAACCTTGCCCTTCGCGTGACATTCCTTGAAGATTTCCGATTTCCGAATCAGGTCATCCACGGAGGACCAGTTATCGGCAAAAGACTGTACGCTGAAGCCGGGAATCACGATGGATCGGAGCGAGTAACTGGCGGCGGCATAGAACTGGTCCCGGCAGTAGGAAAAACTTTCATCCGGAAGGGCCGGCATATCGTACAGCACATATGAGTCCCGGTATAACTGGTAATGCATGTCTCCCAGCATCCGGTCGTTGGAATCGCGCTTGAAAACGGGCTGCCTGGTTCCGCGGACCTGGCGGCTGAAATCCAGATATTGGAGACAGTCCACATCGGCCTCCAGCCAGTTGATGGGAATCTCCTGCTGGAAGAAGACATCTTCCAGTTCCGCATAGTTGGCGCTGTTGAAGGTATAGGAAATCTCCACTACGGAGCCCACTTTTACATCCGGGGCCGAGAAGGAAACCTTTCGAACGCCTTCCGTCACCAGTTCGTCGAAGATGTACTTGCGTGCCAGTTTGGTACTCACCAGCTTGCCGTCCTCCAGGTTATGGGTGACAACCTTGATGTTGAATACCGATTCCCCTTTGTTGGCATAGGGGATGCTGAAATCGGCATAAGATTTCCCGTCTTCCTTCAGGATTTTGATGCGGCTGTACGCATTGACGGTCTTGTTGATTTCTCCCACGTTGTTGAAGTCGATACACACGTAGGTATAGTCGTAAAGGACTACGGCCGATGCGGTGGTGTCCGGCTCATATTGGGCGAGGGCTGCTTCTTCCGGGGAAACTTTTCCTTCCCGTTTGTCCAGTTTGATGTGCTGCGCATAGGCCAAAGGGGCGACCAGCAGCAAAAAAAAGATAAGAGTCCGTTTCATATCATAAAGGGGATTATCGTAACAAAACAGTGAGGCGCTATCGTTTGAGCCTTACATAAATACTGAGCGGCATCACTTTGCCGAAAGAGTCTTGGAAAGCCAGTTCCCCTGAAGTCATTTGGGAGAACTGGTTTTTGAATGCCTCCCGCACCACGGTTTCCCCGAGGGCGGCGCTGTAGCCGTTGGAATAGAGGTTGAGGACCATGAAGGCGTCGCGTTCGCCGAGGATGGCGACCACGTTTTGCAGCAGGCCGAACAGCAGTTCGTCCAGTTTCCATTTTTCGCCGTCCGGGCCGTGCCCGTAGGCGGGCGGGTCCAGGATGATGCCGTCGTATTTGTTGCCCCGTTTGGCCTCGCGCCGGGCAAACTTGAGGGCGTCTTCCACCACCCAGCGGATGCCGTCCAGACCGCTTCGCTCCATGTTTTCCCGGGCCCAGGTGACTACCTGGCGCACGGAGTCCAGATGGGTGACGTCGGCCCCGGCGCACTTGGCGGCGAGGGAGGCGGCCCCGGTATAGGCGAAGAGGTTGAGCACCTTGGGGGCGGGAAGGCCGTTGGCCTTGTGGATGCGCACCAGCCGCGCGGTCTCGCGGTAGATGAATTCCCAGTTGGGCGCCTGCTCGGGAAATACGCCCACGTGCTTGAAGGCGGTGAGGCCGAGCCGCAGCGACAGATGGAGGTCGCTGGCGGCGTGGGTTTCGGGATCCGGCTCTCCGTTATAGACGATGCTCCACTGGTCTTCCATCTTTTTGGAGCGTTCCCAGGTGCCGCTGTCCTCCTTGCCGGCCTTACCGAAGCCTGCGCCGGGCTTGAAGGTCACATGGCTCAGGCGCTTCCACTCCGTTTCCGGAAGGGAAGGGTCCCAGAGGGCCTTGGGCTCGGGGCGGCGAAGGACGTATTTGCCGAAGCGTTCCAGTTTCTCTCCCCGGCCGCTGTCCAGGAGTTCGTAGTCTTTCCAATATTGTGCAGGGAATTCGACAGCCATAACTTTTGAATTTTGTGCAAAGATAGTTAAATTTGCAGACTGGAATACAATTTAAAGCTATATATCCATGCAACAATTCATTGACAAGTACGACTTCAAAGGCAAGAAGGCCATCGTACGCGTAGACTTCAACGTTCCCCTCAACGAAAATTTCGAAATCACGGACGACACCCGCATCCGCCGTGCCATGCCCACCCTCAAGAAGGTGCTCGCAGAAGGCGGTTCCCTCATCATCATGTCCCACCTGGGCCGTCCCAAGAAAGTGGATCCCAAATTCTCCCTCAAGCACATCGTGGCCCATGTGAGCGAGTGCCTGGGCGTTCCCGTCCAGTTCGCCGACGACTGCCAGAAGGCCAAGGCCCAGGCCGATGCCCTGAAGCCCGGTGAGGCCCTCCTCCTGGAAAACCTCCGCTTCTATGCCGAGGAAGAAGGCAAGCCGCGCGGCCTCGCAGAGGACGCCACCGACGAGGAGAAGAAAGCCGCCAAGGCTGCCGTGAAGGCCTCCCAGAAAGAGTTCGTCAAAACCCTTGCCTCCTATGCCGACTGCTACATCAACGACGCTTTCGGCACCGCCCACCGTGCCCATGCCTCCACCGCCCTCATCGCCGAGTACTTCCCCAATGACAAGATGTTCGGCTACCTGATGGAAGGCGAAATCAAGGCCATCGACAATGTGCTCAAGAATGCACAGCGTCCCCTGACCGCCATCATCGGCGGCTCCAAGGTGAGTTCCAAACTGGCCGTCCTGAAGAACCTCGTCGGCAAGGTGGACAACCTCATCATCGGCGGCGGCATGGGCTATACCTTCATCAAGGCCAAGGGCGGCAAAATCGGCCTGTCCCTCCATGAGGATGAACTGATTCCCGACGCTCTCGAAATCCTGGCCACGGCCAAGGAGAAGGGCGTGAATGTGTACCTGTCCATCCAGACCGTCGCCGGCCAGTCCTTTGACAACGACACGCCCCAGCGCATTTTCGATACCGACAACATCGCCGAAGGCTGGGAAGGCATGGATGCCGCTCCCAAGACCCTCGAGGCCTGGAAGAAGGTCATCCTCTCTTCCAAGACCATCCTCTGGAACGGTCCCGTGGGCGTTTTCGAGCTGCCCAACTTCGCCAAGGGTACCCTCCAGATCGCTGAAGACCTGGCCGAGGCCACCAAGAATGGTGCCTACACCCTCGTCGGCGGTGGCGACTCCGTGGCCGCCGTTACCCAGATGGGCTATGCCGACAAGGTGAGTTACGTCTCCACCGGCGGCGGCGCCATGCTGGAAGCCATCGAAGGCAAAGTCCTCCCCGGCATCGCCGCCATCCAGGACTAAGCCCCTCTTCCGTGCGCGTGACTCACAACGCGCTATCCCTGAATCACTTACGTACAATCCTCTGCGCATTTTGCGCAGAGGATTGTACGTAAATGGCTGAGTGGCAGGAGGTTATGGGCCACCCTATTTCTCGATGCTGTGGGCGAAGTGGGTGGGATCTTTCTTCTGCGCCGTTCTCTCCGGATGGACGGCTGCGGCGGGAAGTTTTTTCACATAGGCATACACCAGGAAGCCGATACCCAGCAGTACGAAGGGGATGCTGAGGAGCTGCCCCATGTTGAGGACCATGTCCTGCTCGAACTCCACCTGCGGGTTTTTCACGAATTCGATGAGGAAGCGGCTGCCGAAGCACACGATGAGGAACAGGCCCACGAAGGTGCCGCGGTACAGTTTGTCCAGTTTTTTCCAGTACAGCCACATGAGCACGATGCCCAGCAGGAGATAGGTGCCTCCTTCGTAGAGTTGGGTGGGATGGCAGGGAACGGTTTCTCCGTTACGCTGGAAGACAAAACCCCAGGGAAGGCTGGTGGGACCTCCGTAAATCTCTGAATTGAAGAGGTTTCCCAGACGGATGAAGCAGGCTGCGAAAGCGACCGGAATCACCAGATGGTCCAACACCCAGACGTAGTCGAAGTCGTTCTTCTTGCCATATTTCCGGGCATACCACCAGATGCCCAGGAGGATGGCGATGGTGCCGCCATGGCTGGCGAGACCCCCCTTCCAGGGCATGAAGATTTCCCAGAAGCCCTGCCAGCTGCCCAGATAATAGTCCGGCTGATAGAAGAGACAGTGCCCCAGGCGGGCGCCCACGATGGTGCAGATAAGCAGCATGTACAGCATGGGGTCCAGAAGGCTTTCATTGATTTTTTCGCGGCGGAAGAAACTGCGCATGATATACCAGCCCAGAATGAACCCGCTGACAAACAAGACCGAATACCACCGGAGTTCGATGCCTCCCAGGTGGAAGATGACAGGGTCTATGTTCCAATTGACTACCAAATATTCCATAGACCACAAAGATAGCAAAAATAATGCGGAACAACGGTTTTTCGCCCCGAAATCGCAAGTTTTAAAGAGTATTTTAAAAAGATGTGGTGGCAGGTGTAATTTTTGTAGTAAATTTGCGGCTTAATTTAGTTAGTATGCAAGTGAAAAAATTGATTTTGTTGCTTTTGCTGCTCGCCCCTTCGGCGGCATGGGCACAGTACCAGGGGACGGAGCGCCCCGTGACGGATACGGCCCTCGTGATCAGCCTGGACGACGCACTCAAGATAGCTCTTTCGGAAAACACCTCCGTGAAAGTGGCCGATATGGAAATCCAGCGGCAAAAGTATGCCCGGAAAGGAGCCTATGGCGCTCTTTTCCCGCAGATAAACGCTTCGGGCATGTACAGTTTTGCCATCCAGAAGCAGAAGGTGTTCTTCGGCTCGGACGACAGCAGCAGTTCTTCCGGAAGCGGCGGAGGCGGCATGGCTTCCATGATGGCCGGCCTGATGGAC
>Ga0247608_10007255_pt1 | contig 11403 bp, 15 predicted proteins | sample 176DNAGHGlowgp2_FD_193490 | JGI IMG/M metagenome (GOLD analysis project Ga0247608, IMG submission 193490) | Sheep rumen microbial communities from Palmerston North, Manawatu-Wanganui, New Zealand - 1766 DNA GHGlow gp2 | ecosystem: Host-associated > Mammals > Digestive system > Stomach > Rumen ... | reverse complement strand
GAAATGCTCTCGGCAATCTCAAAACCCGTCACGCCCTGCTCATACGAGCGAACAGATCCGTCGGGAAAAGTAATCTGAATCATATCTACAATATATGTTTAAGTTTAAATCGGCGGCAAAATTACAAAATAATTATCAATTATCTGTTGCCAATTGCCAATTATTTTGTATCTTTGTACCCAAATTACGTCTAACAATAAAATAAAGTAACATGAACATCAGTTTAAAGAAAGCCGCTTTGGCTGGCCTTGGGGGCACAGCAGTCCTACTCGTCATCCACATCCTGAGCTTCGTCACCTTCTTCTTTAGGATGGTGTTCGAGAGTTATTTCCCCGTCAACTTCCTGACCATCTGCTCCTTCTTGGGCACCGGCATCGAAATCCTTGGCCTCGCAGCCATTGCTTTCTTCCTCTTTACCTACTGGAAGTCAGCACCCGAGGAGTAGAACTCCAATATGAACGGGATGCTCCTGGCAGCGGAGCATCCCGTTTTTCATTACTTTATAACTTTGCCTGTTTTGTCTATGTAATGCTGTTTTTCATTGTCATCAATTACTTCGGCACGTCCGTTCTTGAAATCATAGACATTTCTCCAGACACAGGGAATTACCAGTTCACCGCGTTTGTTGATATAGCCCCACTTATGACTACTTTTATCCTGCACGCCAGCCAATCCCTCAGTAAAACTATGTGGATACTCATACTCATTAGGGCACTCCAGTACAATTTCACCCGTTTTGTCAATATAGTACCACGGCTTGTAATTGTCTTCCCTCACTAAGGCCCAGCCTTCACTGAAGTTCGTGGTATATCTCCACTGGCAGGGGATGACCTCCTTACCTGTTTTGTCAATATAACCCTGTCTGTCAAGGTCTGCATGACGGAAAACCGCCAAGCCCTCACTAAAGTTCCCAGCTCTATACCACTTGCAGGGAAGTACCACCTTACCCGCCTTGTCAATATAGCCCCATAAGCCATTGTCGTCCTGAACTAAGGCCAATCCTTCACTAAAGTTACGCACATCCTTCCATGTGCAGGGAATAACCAAACGTCCAGACTTATCAACAAAGCCCTTACGCCAGTTTTTGTCGGCAACCCATGCCAATCCCTCACTGTATCTCTCGGCCTTTTCTTCCCAATGTTGACGGGGCTGTTGCCGCTTCCGCTTCGCCGCAGCTTCCCGCTCCTGCCGGGCCTTCCGCTCGGCGGGTGTCTCGATATGACCTTGTGCCGCAACGTATGTCGCGGGCACTAACGACAGCACGAAGGCTGCCAACAGAAGTTTAAGGATGGTTTTCATAATCATTATTTATTTTGTCTTCATATATACTCAAACGATAGATAAAAATCAAGAACATGATAGTGAACGGAACAATTATGATTAACATGAGATGTTTCTTGAAATCATCCACTGGCGATAGCACATAAATAGGAGTCCCTTGCGGAAACGTCTTTTCACCATATTTTTCTTCATACGCCCCTTGCATATTTGCAACCAATTGTTCGTATTCAATTTTATCAATACAATAGCTTTGGGCATGTTGAGGTTTAAAAGGTATTTTCTTCTTGTAGATTACGGCCACATAATCCATGATGACACTATCGCTCTGCAGTTTACATTCATCTACATGTATGCTGTCTGATAGCACAAGCCAGACATCAGGACGATTCTTAATGCACCTATATACATTAGCTGTTATTATCTTGTAGTCCATATACTTCGATTTTGGGAAACTTACATCATATGTAATAGCTACCAAAGAACTATCAAGGAGCAAGTCGTCAACTACGATGCGAATATCATTTGAAATATCAGTCTGAGCATCAAACTTTTCAATTTGCCGGACAGAGATTCTATTTGCAACAAAAAAATAGATTCCATACATGCTTCCGCAAAGAGCTGCCATTAATAGTATGGATGACAACATATGGAAAGTTCCCTTATATCTTCCCAAGGTATCCATTTTTCCCCAATCTCCCCAAAAATCTATAGACCATTTTACAAACACACTATTATGCTCTGCCCACATCCATATTATAGAAGCAATAATAATAAGTCCAGGAATATATCGGGTTATAGCTTTATCGTTTAACCATGAACTGTGGTTAGTAACAAGGCTGAGCAACAATATAAAGAAATACAACAACACAGGCAAAACGATATGCTTGCCCACCATTTTCCAAAAACTACTATTCGGTTTCTTCATCGCACTCAAATTATATAAAGATGTTTCATTGGGCAAGTCGGAAACCTATTTCATAGGTGGCATAACCTTGTAGATAATCTTGATGATACCACACTTGGCAAAAGCCATAGGAAATCCTAAAGTTACCACCACGTGATATGTGCTCGAAACCCGTAGAAGGGCCAGTAGGGTTCGTTTGGCTGTCAGAACTATAGGGGCCGAAAAAGTCCTGACACCATTCACTGACGTTCCCTGACATATCGTACAGTCCTAATTCGTTGGCACGTTTTGCTGCTACATTATGCGTCTCATTGTTGCTGTTTTCGTCGTACCATGCCACGTTGCCAACCGTGTTACTGCCCGCAAACTTGCAGCCTTTGCTACGTTTGCCACCACGTGCAGCATACTCCCACTCTGCTTCCGTAGGAAGGCGGAATGAGGAATTTGTCAACGAGTTCAACTTTTGGATAAACTTCTGGCAATCTTCCCAGCTAACACATTCTACAGGACGATGAAGTCCCACAAATTTGGAAGGATTACTCCCCATCACAGCCTGCCACAGCTCTTGCGTCACCTCAGTCTCACCAATACAGAAAGTGGAGAGTGTTACCTGATGAACAGGCATTGAACCCTTATTATAATTATTGCAGCCCATTTTGAAGGTGCCACCTTCCACATGCACCATCTTAAACGACACACCATTAACAATAAAAGTGTCTATCTGCAAAGGCTCGGCAATTATCCTTGTTGACGGTTTCATCTGTCTTTTCTTCTTCGCTGCAGCCTCACGTTCCTGCCGTGCCTTGCGCTCCGCAGGCGTCTCAATATGTCCTTGCGCACAAACGTAAGTCGCGGGCACTAGCGACAGCACCATGGCTGCCAACAGAAGTTTAAGGATGGTCTTCATACTTTCTTCATTTATTACTTCTCTTCAAAAGAGACCAGTCTTATAGCCCGACGACTTTCATTATCGAGACTCATAATCAGATTCTTTTAGTTAAGACATTATACTTAAACATAGAGGGAGGGCCTGTTCCCACTGGTCTTTTGTATAAGAAAACACATTGATTTTCTCTCCCAATTCAAGACCTTTGTCCCATTTCTTTCCTCAGACATGGTTCTCTTCCTTTCTTGTCTGCAAAGATACACATTTCTTTTCGAACGACCAAGGGATTTTAAGGCCAATCAGCAAAAATTGTGATTCGCCTTGCATTTTTTTTATAAAAAATTTGAAATCGGCATATAAAGTTTGTATCTTTGCATCATCCCAAGGACATGAGGACAGTAGAATTCCGAAAGGAGTTGTGTGTACGTACGTGCACGTATGCGTGATAATTTTTTACTAATACTGTATTTACTGTATCTGTATGTATTACTAACCGAGTAAAGGCACGTTACATGGCGAGTAACACCTGCTTACATACCGGGTAAAGGGGCGTTACATACTGGGTAAAGGTTCTGTAGTTAGTATGCTCATTGACAAGACAGGAAAGATTTTATACTAATATAATAATGAAAACAATTCTGAAACTTCTTCTGGCAGCCTTCGTGCTGTCGTTGGTGCCCACAATGTACGTCTGTGCACAAGGTCATATTGAGACGCCTGCAGAGCGGAAGGCCCGGCAGGAACGTGAGGCTGAGGCGAAGCGGCTAATGGAACAAAAAGCCCGTGAACAAACATCACATTCAAAAAGGTCTCGCCAGCAGATTTTAGAAGACTTAGAATCAAATATGGTTCGAGTACAGGGAGGTACATTTGTAATGGAAGAAAAGAACAAATACATTTCCATGCACAATGTACAAGAAGTAACACTCTCATCTTTCTATTTGTGTAAGTATGAAATAACACAAGAGATATGGGAAACAATAATGGGTGATAACCCTTCGTATTTTAAAGGACCTAACCGTCCCGTAGAATCTGTATCCTGGGAAGATTGTCAGTTGTTTATAAGTAAACTTAACCAAATAACAGGTAAAAGTTATCGTTTACCTACCGAGGCAGAATGGGAATACGCTGCTCGTGGAGGGGTTCATTCTCATGGCTTGTTGCACATAGGTATTAGTGATATGTTAATTTATTCTGGAAGTAATGATGTTAACAATGTTGCATGGTACGATAGCAACAGTAATAAATCGACACATGATGTTGGACAGAAAGAAGCAAACGAATTGGGATTATATGATATGTCGGGCAATGTTTTTGAGTGGTGTCAGGATTGGTATGGACATTATAGTTCAAGTTCGAATACCATAATGAATCCTCAAGGTGCATCTTCTGGTTCATATAGAGTAATACGCGGTGGTTGTTGGTATTCTTTCTTCCCTGATTGTGTTGTAACAAAACGTAATAAGTGTTCCCCCACTTTAGGAAATTTTGTTCATGGTTTACGTCTCGCTATGTAAAATAAAAACAATTGCTTTATATGAAAAAGTTAATTATGCATGTTCTCTTGACAGCTATGACGCTGTCACTAGTACCCACTACGTACGTTGCGGCACAAGGTCATATTGAGACACCCGCTGAGCGGAAGGCTCGGCAGGAACGTGAGGCTGAGGCGAAGCGGCAGCATAGCCCTCAGAAGTGGACCATGGCAGGTAATTATCGTGAATATCTTGCTTGGGTTGTGGATGCCAACAGCAAGTTTGGTTATATTGACAAAACAGGAAAGATTATAGAGTAACTAACAAAAACTAAAACGTTATGGAAAAGAAGACAAGAAACATTCTGATTATTATTGTGTGTGTTGTGGTGCTGTTGCCATTGTTGCTGATTCTTTTCGGTCTGGGAGCTTTCATCTTTGGCGAAATCATGCGCTCTGGTGACGGGGAAGGTATTGGCAACCTGCTGAAGTATATTGGCATTGCCATCATCGTTATCGGCGTTCCTCTCACGTTGTTCCTGACGAGAAAGAAGGAGTAACTATGTTTATATTTTGGCTCGTCTCTGCCGCTTGCTACCATCGGGACACAAGAACGTAGTTAAAAAGTATAACAAAGATACACTATGGTACATTATGAAAACTGAAAATTTACAAGATACTTCTTCTTTGGGTGCCTCCCATTGGATAATCGTGTCCATATTTGGCTTGTCGCTACTCTATGGCATTGGTTACGGCGTCATCAACATTATGCTGACAGGGAGAGTGAGCAATACACTGTTGTGGTTCCTGCCATTGTCGGGCGTAATGGCTTTGTTTGCGTGGGGTTATGTGCGAAATGGGAAACCCTTATCAGAGTTGATAAATAATACAGACGAAAATAGCAGCACTGCTGATTGTGTGTTCAGATGGACCCCGTTAGTGTTTGCCGGTTATGTTTTTGTGATGTATTACTTTCTCCCCGCGAAAGTGCAGAGAGTGATGTGGACTAATGATGTCATCAATTATCGCAACGAAACAATTTACCTGATGAGGTATGACATAACCAGTCCTGACGGTTCTGCAACGTGTCATTATCTTCAGGCAGGCGAGCATTATCTTGCCAATGAGACTCCATTCACGATGGTAAGCTATGAGGTGCTTTACGGCAAGGACGACGGTCGGGAACTTGAGTGCAAGCGTTTCGAACCGTACAGCATAGATATTGGCGAAAAAAGTACAAAGGAGGCTCCGAAATACAATGTTCCTGATAACGAATGGGTAAATTACCGTTATAAACGTGGTGTGGCTAAGCGAGAAACTTATGTGGAGAAATATCAATGGTTTGAACGTGGCAAAATGCACATAACGCTACAGGGGCTTCATCCTTATTCCACGCTGATTATAGCCCGCAGTTCTTATACACCTGATGTGGTTGTAATAGACATAGCAAGCGACATCGTGTTGAGCAACAGTTTAGATGAATGGGTGCAGAAGTATAAGGACGTGACAGACACTTACTATAAGGCATTGAGGAAACGTGCCGTACCCTAAAAACAGTACAATTTTTATTATCTTTGCCCGCAAGAAACTTAAAAAAATGTATACAATAGACGAAGATTACTTCAAGCAAATTGAAGATAGACTCACTCCATTGGGCATGAGTGGACTTTACCAAGATGAGGACGGTAATCTTGTAAGTGTTGAGCCAATTAATAGCACAAGTGACACAACAGAAAAGAAAAACCGTCTATACAAAACATCTTTTCAACAAGAAAAACCAGACCGTAGCAATCCTGGTTATTGGTATCAATTCTATGACCCACGCTATTGTGGTGATAGCTGCGAGGATTATTGCAAGAGAATGGCGGCAAAATACGGATATCGTGAGAAATAAAGGTTCAGCTTCTCAGCCGTGTTGAAGTCATAGACGTTGCCCGTCTTCTCTGCCGTATATGATATGTTCTCCGTTGCCAGCTCTTCTATGCCACGCAGTACCGTGTCCGCACTTGGGACACGGGTATGCGGACGCTCGGTAAGCACGTCCTTCAGATACAGATTGAGGTCTTCCATGCAGTCGCCCCCACAGCAGAAAACGGAGAAGACGGCCCGTATTATCTCGCTGTACTGATAGCCTATCAGCTTACTGCGAAGCCTCAGGTGGGAGTCGATTACAGAGGACAGAATACGGTCAAATTTGTCCAAAACGAAAAATATTCCCCCAAAAGCACTGATTTTCTCAGATTTTTTGCTTACTTTTGCCATGTCATCGATGAATTTCAGTTGCTTTGTTTTTTGCAGCACTAAAGTAAGTGTATTTTCTGACATGGCCAAATCCTGAGCCGCTCGGCTTTGCCGCTTGCCCCTGCAAGAACTTTTTGTTGCTCAGGTACTTATAAAGAAAGTTAAACTAAAGTGCTGCGGAATTTAGAAAATAACTAAAAACTATCGTATTATGAAAAGACTTATCAGTGTTTTATTTGTATCGGTGCTGCTTGCTCTGCCCCTTGGCATGAGTGCGCAGACAAATAATTGGGAATCACAAGGTGATTACTGCGAGGGACTGGCTTGGGTCGTGGGCGATAACGGCATGTGTGGTTATATTAATAAGACAGGAAAGGTGGTTATTCCGTGCAAATGGAAAGCTGCAGGGAATTTTAGTGAGGGCTTAGCTGCTGTCCAGGACTCTGACGGCAAATGGGGATATATTGACAAGAAGGGCAAGGTGGTTATTCCGTACAAATGGAAAGCTGCAGGGTATTTTAGTGAGGGCTTAGCTGCTGTCCAAGATTTCAACGGCATGTGTGGTTATATTAATAAGACGGGAAAGGCGGTTGTTCCGTGCAAATGGAAAGTTGCAGGCTCTTTTAGCGACGGACTGGCTAGTGTAGTGGATGCCAACGATAAATATGGTTTTATTGGAAAAACAGGTAAAGTGCTCATACCCTGCCAGTGGGAAATGAGTTGGGGATTTAACGAAGGTTTAGCTCAGGTTAAGGACGCCAACGGCAAATACAGTTTTATTGATAAGACGGGTAAGGTGGTTATTATGTGCAAATGGGGCTATAGTGGTTGGTTTAGTGAGGGTTTGGCGTGGGTTCGAGACACAAGTGGCATGTATGGCTTTATTGACAAGACGGGAGAAATTGTTATTCCATGTCAATGGAAGAATGCTAGATCCTTCAGCGAGGGCTTAGCCTGTGTTAAGAATGCCGATGGAAAGTATGGCTATATAGACAAAACAGGCAAGGTCGTTATTCCTTGTACGTGGGATTTTGCTGACGATTTCAAAGATGGAAGGGCTGAAGTTGTCAACGGCGATGACAGTTGTTACATTGACAAGACTGGTAAGGTTATAAAATAACATGTAAAGAACTTGTATGAAAACAATTCTGAAAATCCTGTTGGCAGCCTTTGTGCTGTCGCTGACTCCTTCGACTTACGTTTGTGCGCAAGGACATATTGAGACGCCTGCCGAGCGGAAGGCACGGCAGGAGCGTGAGGCTGCAGCGAAGAAGAGACGGCAGCAACAGGAAGCTGCGGCTCAGCGCCAGCGTGAAGAAGAGGCCCGCAAGAAACGTGAAGCGGAAGAACAGGCGGCTCGCGAACAAGCTGCAAGAGAACAGGCAGCAAGGGAACAAACTGCAAGGGAACAGGCGGCACGAGAAGAAAAAGATCGTAAGCTTCGACTTAATTCATGTGAGAATTTCAATGATGGCTTAGCAGTATATCGGACTGGGCTACATGGCATGTCATGTGGCTTTGTCAATGAAACAGGAGACATTGTCATTCCCTGTACGTGGTGGGATGCTGGTCGATTTGTTGAGGGACTGGCGCGTGTTAAGGACAGCAACAACAAGTATGGATTTATTGATAAGACGGGTAATGTGGTCATTCCCTGTACATGGAAAGAGGCAGATATGGTATTCAGGGACGGTCTTGTAAGGGTTATGGACGACAATGGTAAATATGGCTTTATCGACAAGACGGGTAAGGTGATAATCCCCTGTCAGTGGCAAGAGGCAGAGTTATATTTTAGCGAGGGTCTGGCTTACGTCATGGATGACAACCGAAAATGGGGCTACATTGACAAGACAGGAAAAGTGGTTCTTCCCTGTATTTGGGGGAGGGCAAATTATTTCAGTGAGGGCCTGGCTGCCGTCATGAGTGAATATGGAGGGAAATGGGGCTTCATTGACAAGACGGGAAAGTTTGTCATACCATTTGGCATGTTGTATGATGCATTACATTTTTCTAAAGGATTGGCAAGAGTTGCTAAAGGTTACGATAAAAAGTGGGGAATCATTGATAAAACGGGTAAAGAAGTTATTCCTTTTAAGTGGAGTTGGATAGATGATCTCAGCGAAGGTCTGTATGCTGTCAAGTCAGGCGGCAAATGGGGCTATATCAATGAAAAGGGTAAGCTTGTTATTCCTTGTACATGGAAAAAGGCTGACAGTTTCAATAAGGGGCTAGCAAGGGTTATGGATGAAAACGATAGGTATGGCTTTATTGACAAGACCGGCAAGATGGTTATCCCTTGCCAGTGGGAACAAATGGGGTATTCCTTTAAAGACGGTTTAATGGAAGTCATGAATGACAACTTCAAGCATGGCTTTATTGACATGACTGGAAAGGTGGTCATTCCTTGCCAGTGGAAAAAAGTTACCCCATTCGATAAAGGCATAGCCAAGGTCATGGACGGTGATGGGATTTGGCATAGAATCGACAAGACAGGCAAGATTATTGAGTAATGACAGCCGCACTACTTCTCATAGCCCTATTGACATGTCACTACTTGGCAGACTTCTGCCTGACGTGGCCGGCACTGATACAGGCAAAGTCGGACGGACGGAACTTATGGCCGATACTCTGTCATGCCGGCGTTCACGCCGTGCTGATGGGCGTCTGCCTGCTGCTGTTTGGCATTGACGGACAGATGCTGCTACTGCTGATGGCGCTGGAGTTGGTAACCCACTTCGCCATCGACACCAGCAAAACCATACTATCCTTGAAGTTCCCTTTCCTTGCCGACATCAAGCAGAAATCCTATTGGGTGCTTTACGGCCTGGACCAACTGCTGCACCAGTCGATTGTAATCATAATATGGTATATAGTGCGGTAAGGTCAGCCGACTTTTTCGATTACCTTACCATTCTTTCCGTACCAGGCTCCCTTCTGGGGTTGTCCTGAGGCATCGAAGGTGCCTTGGAAGTAGCTGCCGTCCGTGGCGGTATAAGTGCCGTCTGAGAAGTGGTCTGCATTCATTGTTCCCTCAAAGCGCGAACCGTCCTTGTAAGTGTAAGTAGCATTCGCACCCTGCATCAAACCATGCAGGAACGGGCCGTTGTAGGTGCAGCCATTATCAAAGACCACCTTGCCGTCACCTTGTGGCTTTCCGTCTTCATCCACAGGACCCGTATATTGTCCTTTGTCGCCAAAGCTGGAGGTAAAAGCTATGGTGACAATCTGCTGTGTATTAGCGGGGTCTGCTGATGCTGTAACAACATCCTCTTCGGTCGAATTTCCGCTCAACAGCAGGTATCCGAATCCACCCACACCACAGAAAGCAACCACCACCATCACGATTCCGACAATAAGCCCCCACGGGGTCTTCGACTTAGGTTCATCATCTTCATAGACAGGCGCAGGCTCTGGTTCAGAAATGGGATCTGGTTCTGGCGCAGGCTTAGACTCCGGTTTGGGTGCTGGCTTAGGCGTAGGCGGAGGTGTCGTAATGACCGTCTCTTCCTCAATGGGTAGCGAAGTGGTATCCATCACGGTCTGCTCGTCCTCCACCACGAAGGGCGTATCGAGGAACTTACGCACGTCAGCAGCCGACTGCGGTCGCTGCGTATAGGCAGGATTCATCATCCACGCCACGAGGTGCTGCATGCGCGGACTGACAACGGGCGGGAACAGCGGACGACCGCCCATCGCGATAATCTCAGACGCTGAAGGAGGCGTGTCGGCAGTCAGCAGTTTATAGATGGAAGCACCCAGCGCATAGAGGTCGGTCCACGGACCGAAGAGCCGGAAGTTCTGGTCGGTCTGTTCCAATGGCGCATAGCCTGGCGTAAAGGCCATGGCCGATGAGGTGGCAACAGAGTGACCGTCGGAGGTGTGCAGTTGTTTGGAGGCTCCGAAGTCAATGAGATAGAGGTGCCCCTGCCGATCGACCATCATGTTGGCGGGCTTGATGTCAAGGTGCCATATTTTCTGGTCATGCACCGTTTCCAACGCATCGAGCGCCTGACGGAGCAGCGGCTCCAGTTCGTCCTCGGTCAGAGGACGGCCCATGCGCTTCAGCCGTTCGGCCAAAGACTCGCCGTCAATGAAGTCCATGACGTAATACACGGTGCCGTTCTCCTCGAACAGATCGTGCACGTGGACAATGTGGTCGTTCTTCAGTTTCCACAGGCGTTGTGCCTCCTTCTTGAACTTGTCACGTTGCGCGTCAAACGAAGGGCGGTTGTCTGGCACGCTGACCGTCACGGTGTTGCCGTTGCGCAGGTTGATGCCTTTCATGAAAAACTCTTTCATGGCACACACCACGTCGAAGTTCAGGTTGGTCACCACGTAGGTATTGCCAAAGCCACCCGAGCTGAGCGCCTTTTCCACCCGATAGGCACCACCGCGTAGCAGCGTTCCCGGCGATAACATAGCTTGCTGTTCCATCTTCTTATTATTTGTTTCTGTATTTCTTAATGACCGAATAGGCGGTGTAAAGACCTAACTCTCCTGCTTTCGACAGGTCGGCGATGCCTTCCTGCTGTCGGTTGCTGTAGAGGTAGGACAGCCCTCGGTTGTAATACGCCTCAGCCAACTGTGGGTCTTGTTCTATCGCTTTGGTGAAGTCCT
>Ga0247608_10007252_pt1 | contig 11408 bp, 12 predicted proteins | sample 176DNAGHGlowgp2_FD_193490 | JGI IMG/M metagenome (GOLD analysis project Ga0247608, IMG submission 193490) | Sheep rumen microbial communities from Palmerston North, Manawatu-Wanganui, New Zealand - 1766 DNA GHGlow gp2 | ecosystem: Host-associated > Mammals > Digestive system > Stomach > Rumen ... | reverse complement strand
GAACAGTCTTTGTGTGAAGCCGATAACGTCCGCAGACGTACCGCAGCCGAAGCAGTAGATATTATGGGGATAGACCTTTGCGGAGGGCGTTTTCTCCGCATGGAACGGACACAGGCACATTCCCGACCTGTCTATGTTAAGTCCGTATCCCTCCGCAACTGTCCTCATATCCACAGCTTCTTTGACCTGTTCAAATACCGTCACTTCTGGAAATAAGCCACAAGGTCAGCCTTGTTGACAAGTATTTTGCCGCGCTTGCCCTCTCCTGTGCGGACGGACTTTACCTTTTCCTGTGCCACCAGCTGACGCACAGTGTGCTCAGAAAGCCCCTGAATGACCTCTGTACACTCCTTGATAGTGAGCATCTCCACAGGTTTCGGGACGCTCTCACGGCTTGTTACAGGTGCTTCTGCACCGTCGTCGGTAAGCTGTATAAGCAGCTCAAGGATATCGTCCACAATTTTTTTCTTTTCAGTATTACTCATAATATAACCCTCCATAATTATTCGTTTTCATTTTTCGGCAGTGTCCAGAACCACTGACCGTTGTGTTTAACTGACTTCACACCGAGTATCTTCTTTACCTCGTTCAGTGTGCGGCTCGATATACGGGAGAATTTCGCCTTTGCTGATATGACCTTCTGCGATACCTCTCCGTCTTTCAGCTCCTCCTGCAAAAGCTCCATAGCCTGCTTACCCTTGGACTTTGAACCGACACCGAGGAGTATCTCGTCGATGTTGCACTCATATTCACCCCTGAAATGGAAACCGCTGTCGGGATCAAGCTCAAAGGCAACTGTCTTCCCTTCAGGTGCGAGACTGCTTTTGGCATGGGCAACTACTCTGAAACTTGGATTCTCCTTGTCTCTCGCCACGATAAGAACACTTCTGGCGGCAGCGGTAATGTCGATAGAACCAAGGCCTCTGTAAGTTGACTTCATGCCCATAGCCTTGTTCATGTGACCGATAAGCACAACCGCACAGCCGTACTTCTCTGCTATGGACGCAAGGTGTGACATGACAGGTCTTATCTCATTGGCACGGTGCATATCCACCTGCGCCCCGATATAGGCCTGCAGCGGATCAAGGATTACGAGCTTCGCATGGGTGTGTGCGATAGCCGCTTCGAGACGCTTGTCCGACATGGAGATATTACGCTCACTCTCGTTTATAACGATGATACGTGAGCAGTCCGCACCTGCACTGAGCAGTCTCGGCTTTACCGTGTCGGAGAGACCGTCCTCCGCTGTCTGATAGATGACGTTCATGGATTCGCACTTCTCTTGTGACTGCGGAAGGATACCCTGCGTAAGACGAGCGGCGATGTTGAGAATCAGTGTGGTCTTTCCCTCTCCCGGGTCCCCCTGTATCACCGTTATCTTCCCGAAGGGTATGTACGGGTACCATAACCACTTCGTCTCCGTCGCTCGGATGGTGTCCATGTAGATCAGTTCTTTAATGATCTGTTCTTCTTTCAATGGCTTCACGCCCTTTCTTATTATTTGAAGGTCATATGCACGGTAAGCACAAGCTCCCTGTCCCTCTGATAGTCATTACCAAAATAAATGCGGTATCGTAAAGTGTTCAAAAAATCTTTGTGTAACTTCACAAACTGAGTACGGTATTTTGTGCGGTTTCGTGTGCAGTATCATACTACTGCATTTTATCCCTCACTTATATACCGAGAAAATGGCAGTTCGTAAAGTATGTTTTTCTAAAATTTTTTCGTTGTCAAAACATGGTCTGACTTGCGGCAGTGTCATACCCCTTCACTTATCTACCGACGTTTTTGAGTTTTGGACATAGTTTTCGAGAAAAGTTCACAGAATGTTTACAATTTCTGTTGCCATAGCTTTTTCTGCCATACTTTTTCTACCAACAGCGTTCAGTAACTTTGCTCAGATTATACTACCCTTCACTTATCTACCGAGGATTTTGAAAAAACAGGGTACTTTTGGAGTAATGTTTACAATTTGTTCATATGACTTTGTATGCGTGCACAAATCAGTATACCGATTTTTGTACGCTATGACGGAACTTTTGATTAAAACATTGTTTATTCCGTACCGGATTTTTATATAAAAAACAGCGTTTCAGCATCCGGGGATATCGTAGCAGAAACGCTGGAAGATTGCAAAGATATTATTCATTTGCAATGTTGGATTCAGAACGGTAAATGAGCTGAAATAGCGCAATACAACGCTTTATCAATCATCATGTTTACTTCTATGGGGGAAGATTGCAAGGTTGCAGTTTTTTTAAATGTTTGCAACCTTGCAATGTTGAATCAATACTAACCCGAATACGCAGGTTTGCAGAGATGATAAAACGCCACAATACGCAGGTTTATGATGAACATACTCGACGGAATAATAACTCAGAAATATTTTTGTCGAGTGACTCAATAAAATTACGTCGAGTGACTCGACAAAAACACGTTGAAGGATCATTTATATCGAGTGAAAAAAGTTCTATTTACTCTTGTCCAAGCTTGTTTCTGCTATGTACTATAAGAGTATAACTAAGAAGCTGACCAATACAGTCGATGATATGCTTGACAGAAATATCCTCGATAAGATCGCAGGCGACGGCAGCACTAACAAGCTGAAAGTAAAATAATGATTATAGCAAAAGCTCTCAGATAAAAATCCTGAGAGCTTTTTTATGCCTGATGTTCAATTATATTTTCATAAAACTGCCGCACTAATTGCGCAATCATAGCGCACAAGGATTCTATAATATGATCATGGAGAAAACCGCACAGCGTTTATGCTCCGGAATAGAAAGAAAATACAGAGCCGAAAGGCTCAGATAGACGTCACGCACAAATGGCGTGACTCAAACCCAGCAAGCACGGTATCTCCGCATTACAAATTTTCAGATTTGAATGCTCCGATACATAACTTGGCAGAGGGTTCCACCCCTACGACCCCGAACAAAAAAGGAGAGAAAAATGAAGAAAAAAGACAACAGAGAACGAGTACTTCAGGTACGGTTAAGTCAGGAGGAATTTGATGCTATCGAGCGCAAGTTCAAGAACAGCGGAATGAAGTCTAAAAGTGCCTTTGTGAGAGCAATGATCTTTGAGGGACATCTGGTATATTTTAACGAAAATGAACTGAGAGAGATCCATCGTCTGATGAACAATGCAGCGTTCAATATCAATCAGATCGCACATCGAGCAAACATCACGGGCAACGTCTATAAAAGTGATCTTGACGAGATCAAAGAAATGCTGAATAATATCTGGCAGCCGCTGATTTATTTTCAGTCACAGTTACTGCGATTGAAACGCTGAAAAGTTTAATGCGCTATGCACTGGGGAAAATGTTGATTTCGCTGCGCTCTTCACAAGAATTATTACAATCATTCCACATCGCTGGACTTCCGGATCTTCAGCGATTATAATGGAGTCACAAACAAGAATTACGGAGGTGCTTTTTATGCTGAGTATACCCGAACTGTCGATGCCAAGAACACGCAAGGTCACGACTGTATGCAACGGTAAAAAAGAAGTCTGGAATGACCGTGAGGAAGCACAGGATTTCTTCCTCAGACAGATGATGACCGCAGAGGGCGAGGAACGGGACAGAGCGGAGTGCATTTACATCCAGCTCATACATGGACTTGACGAGTGCAGTGATGAAGACTAAAAAGGAAAGAGCTTCACACCGATGATGTGAAGCTCTACCTCATAGCTTGCTGTTCTTGTCGAATAAATTCTATTTGCAAATTTTCATTTGCGTACATGATTATAACACGCAATAAAAACAATGTCAACAACGAAAGGAAAAATGATATGTTAAATAAAATTCTGATGTCAGGCAGGATCACTACTGAGCTTGCCGTTACAACCAAAGAAGATATAAAATATTGTAAATTCGGCATTGATGTTGAGCATCCGAAACACAAGGAGGATGATATTGTAGATAAGGATTCTTTCACCTGCCTCGCCTTTGATGAAAACGCAAGCGCCGTAAGCTTCCTTTACTCAAAAGGCGGACATATAACTTTTGTTGGTTCACTCAGAAACGCCCCAGATAATACCGCAGTTATAATCGTTGAGGAACTGCATTTCTCAAATAAATTCGCTGTCAAAGCAGATGTTGATTCAAATCGGCTGTTCTGACGTTGCGAGTTTCATAATAACTGATATGATCACAGCAGAGCTTATATGACAGACTCTGCTGTTTTTCTTCGATATACAGCTTGAATCAACAGCAGCGATGTGATATACTAAAAACATAAAACTAATTACAGAAAGGATGCTGTATTATGAGTAACAATGCAACAAACAACGATATGGAAAATAACGGAAAGTACCGCCTGGGCTCAGTGTCTGAATATAAGATAGGACATACGACATATAAAGTTCAGACATTCTTCAACACGGAAGCCAAGGAAACACCGTCAGATATCCTGCAAAGGCTTATCAACCGTGAGTGTGAAAGAATAATAGAGAACAAATATCCAACATATAAATGATTTGCGGGCTATCAGAATATGTTTAAAAATACAGGCATTCCATATGTTACGATGGAATGCCTTTTGCTATGTATCAGTATTTTATTCTTTTCTGTACGAACTTTGAAAAGTCGGTCTTGCTGACAGTATCTATCATGGAATCGGCAGCTATACGTAGATCAATCCTTTTGGGCATATCTTTGCGGACTTTCAATCCCTTTATCTTATCCGAAGCAATTGAAAGTGAGTTTTTAGGAATATGTAAAATAATAAGTTCATTTTTATCTGTGTTGTTTAGAATCAGGCTCCAGTCTTTTTCGACACAAGACACATTAGGATTGAGCCAGAAAGCTTTCTTTCCGGCATGGAAAATCGAATAATTGACAGACTTTTCCAAAGATATGCCATTCGATTTCAGAAAGCTTATAGCTTCTTTCTTGGCTCGGACTCCTGCTGAAAGTTTTTGACTGACATCCAAAGTATCGATCAGTAACTTTTTCTCTGAAACTATAGATGATCTGCCATGCTTCGATTTGCTGTCAGTGAAGACATCTATTCCTATAAGCTGCATCAAAAACAGTGCTTCATCCAGATACTGCTCAAGAACAACCTTACGAAACTTATCTACCTTAGGCGGATTTCCTTTTTTCTTGTTGTCGCAGTCAAGCTTTTTTAATGCAAAAGCCTTTTCGATGAGAACATATTCGAGATAATCAATATCAGAATGATTCAGTCCATCATCCTTTGTTGTTAGAATGACAGCACTTTCCCACCAGTCTTTACCGATAATATGCTGTGAAAGCCTTTTGGCAAGATCAGACGACTGACCGACATATACCATGTCCTTTGACAACAAAAGATAGACTCCGAATTTATTGCAGGCATCAGTTTTGAGCAGATCAGATACCGACTCTCTTGGAGCAGAGTACAGTTCGCCTGAATTCCAGCTGGAATCTTCGATGCTGATTACCCCATTGAGATTTCCGTCATAAAGAAGCAGATTTATTGTTTTCGCTTGAGCATTCATATTATTCCACCTCAGATCTTATCAAGTCAGCTTAGGATAGCGTAATACTGTTTGTATTATTATAACAGATCGTGCTGTATTTTTCAAGATCTGAAAGAGGTTTTCTTACCAAAGCTCCACTTATGAGTAAAAATATCTGATCTGGTAGGATTGACTTTTTCGGCTTTAAATGGTATAATTGGGAAAGTAATGGTATATTATTTTTCCCCTGAGGTGACTGATTATGTCTAAGCAAGTGCATTTAAGAATAGATGATTATGTATATGAAGCACTTACCGATTATACGGAAAGTGCCGGCATCTCTGTACAAGAAAGCGTTTCTTTCGCAATAATCCAAATGCTTGATAAACAGAGGAGGGAGATGAAAGTGAAATCTGATTTTACCTTTATTGACCTTTTTGCCGGAATTGGCGGTATGCGCTTAGCGTTTGAGAAGAACGGCGGACACTGTGTATATTCCAATGAATGGAATAAATACTGTCAGCAGACTTATTTCGCTAATTTTGGTGAACAACCTGACGGAGATATTACTAAAGTAAATGCTGCTGATATTCCAGATCATGATATTCTTGTAGCTGGTTTCCCTTGCCAGCCGTTTTCAATAGCTGGAGTATCAAAAAAGAACAGCTTAGGCAGAGCAACAGGTTTTGAGGACAAAACTCAGGGAACACTCTTCTTTGATGTATGCAGAATAATTAAAGAAAAACGTCCTAAAGCCTTTATGCTGGAAAATGTTAAAAACCTGTGCAGTCATGACAGAGGACGTACTTTCAAGGTTATTCTTGAATCATTGGACGAACTTGATTATGATGTTTTTTACAGCGTTCTTGATGGGCAGAATTATGTTCCTCAGCATAGAGAGCGTATAATTATAGTCGGGTTTGATAGAAAACGGTATGGAAATAACATCGATTTCAAGTTCGCTCTTACTCCTGTTTCTCCCAAGCCTGTTATTAAAGACATTCTTGATTCATCTGTTGATGCAAAGTATACTTTATCTGACAAATTATGGGTATATTTACAGAACTATGCTGCAAAGCATAAGGCAGCAGGTAACGGTTTTGGTTATGGCATTGCTCCTGTAGATGGAGTTTCAAGGACCTTGAGTGCAAGATACTATAAGGATGGCTCGGAAGTTTTGATTCAACAAAAGGGGAAAAATCCGAGAAAACTTACACCAAGAGAATGTGCAAGACTTCAAGGATTTCCAGATTCCTTTAAGATACCAGTATCAGATACACAGGCATATAAACAATTTGGCAACTCAGTTGTTGTTCCCTTGATAACCGATGTTGCAGGTCTTATAGTAAAAAAACTTAGAAAACTCGATAGCAGTAATAAGACAAACTGAGGTGTTCTATGGAAAATACAGCAATTCAAGCAATACAATCCGTTCTTTCTGCTCAAAAATCATTCTGTAAGTTTTTATCCGCTAATGATACAGGTTTAACGGGAGGTCATCAGGCTGGAATATATATTTCAAAGCCTGCCATTCCGATCCTTTTTGATGAACCCGGTATTAAAGGTGCGAATAAAGAAAAATGGGCAAATATCTCATGGTTTGACGGATCTGAAACAAGATCAAGATTTATCTACTATGGACAAGGCACAAGAAATGAGTATCGTATCACCAACTTCGGCAGAGGCTTCCAATTTCTAAGACCAGAATATACAGGGGCTTTATTTGTATTTACTCAGCAGGATGAAGAATCATATACAGGTTTTATTCTTAATTCGGATGATGAGATAAATCAGTTCTTGGATGCTTTCGGACTTAGTCCGGCTGATACAAACAAAATGATAGACATATCATTTGTAGCACCAGAAAAGCGTGAAGAAGCAGAAATGACTAAATTTATAAATGGACTTTCTGTCGACTTTCCAACTTCTGAGGAGATGTCAAAGGCTGCTCGTGATATACAAACCATTGTTTACGATCATGAAGATTTTATTATCAGCAACCCCGACAAAAAACTTATAGATTGGACGGAAACGGAATATCGCCTGTTCAGAGCATTGGAATATGCCCGTTATGGTGATATGATAACACATGGTTTTTCCTCTGTTGAGGAGTTCATTTCCACAGCAAATGCTGTATTGAATCGCAGAAAAAGCAGAGCTGGAAAAAGTCTTGAACATCATTTGACAGCTCTTTTCACTAAGAACTGCATTAGATTCACTGCTCAGGCTGTTACTGAAGGCAATAAAAAGCCTGATTTTATATTCCCATCACAAGCAGATTACCACAATGCTGATTTCCCGACAGATAAGATAATATCACTGGCGGCAAAAACGACCTGTAAGGATCGTTGGAGACAAGTCATAAATGAAGCTGACAGGTTGCGTGGGAAGAATAAATATCTCTGCACTTTACAACAAGGCATCTCCGCTGCTCAGATGGACGAAATGGAAACCGAAAAGGTAATTTTAGTTGTTCCTAAGCCATATATAGCGTCTTATCCAAGGGATAGACAGGGGAGGATATGGACAATCAGCAAATTCATTACCTATGTGCGTGAAATCGAAAACACTCCATAAAAACACGATAAAAATATCAAACACATATGAAAAGAGGGGTAGAATGGGTAAAATACCATCAGGAATGGAAGTGATGTTATCATCTTTATCAACTGTCTTATCAGTTGTAATGAAAGATGTATATAAGAATTTCCCAGAATTACAATATAAATATTCTGGGGAAATGTATCATTATACTTCTGCTGATGTTCTTCCGCTTATAATTTTGGAAAATGGTGTTAAAATACGATTTACAGATTATCGTTTTTTAAACGATACTTCTGAGGGCGAGGAATTTCCAGCAATATTTCAGAGTCAATTAGAGCGTTTGTATAATAGCGGAAAAATCAACGAAGAATTCTATAATGAAGCTTGTAAACTAAGTGTAGATAAGAATCCTTCACGTTTATTTGTGGCTTGTTTCTCCGAAAACAGAGACTCTCTTCCAATGTGGAATTACTATCTAAAAAACGGCAAATATGAGGGTTATAGTTTAGGATTTGACTTCTCAAATATAAATCAGATGAATAATATTTCAGTTCTGAAGGTTATATATGATGACAAAACAAAAAATGACATAATTGAGAGTATGATAATGAAAGCTGCAGAAAATAAAGAATTATCTGTATCTCAACAGTGTAAGGAATTAATAGAATCAGCTTTTCAGCTCTCATTGTTAATGAAAAAGCAGTGCTTCTGTCACGAGAAAGAAATACGCCTTGTACTTAACTATTCTGAAAATGAAAATAATTCAACATATAAATGTGAAAAAATACATTACTGTAACAAAAATGGCATTTTGCAACCATATTGTGACGTGACATTTAGGGATATAACGATTTTTAAGTCATGTTGTTATGCACCGACTATGCAACAACCGTTGACCGAACTTGGATTAGATACATTTTTTAGATTATATGGTTATGATACATCAAGTATTTCAATTTCCAAATCAGAAATACCCGTTAGATATTGACCGTGTGATTGCAACTAATAATAAAGAAGGGGTTAAATGATTACAAATAGTTTTGATCAGTTTACTGTATACCAAGATTCAATATCAAGTGCATTTGTATATGCAAATTTCGATGATGAAAAAGCATTTATGAATGGTTTTGCAGATTATATTTTAAGTGAAGATAATCTGCTTAACTATGCAAATACTTTAACCCCAATAGAATTTGTTCCTAACAAGATTCACTATAAAAAATTATATTCTACCCTTAGTTCATTTTTAAATAAAGATTTAGAATTGCTCACATATAACAATGTATCGGATGAGGTTTTAGACGTATTGGGTCAGGAATACACCTTTATAGATCAAAACGGAGAAACACTGTTGCAAAAAGATAAAATTGGAAAGATAGGAGAATATATTTTTCATTTATTACTTACAAAGTATTATAACGTTCAATGCATAATACCAAAATTTCGATGTACAACCGATAGAAATATGAGTGTTTTTGGAATAGATGCATTGTTCTATGATCCTAAGAACAATATGATTCTATTTGGAGAATCAAAAGTTTGTAAAACTATTTCATCTGCAATTACACTGATCAATCGTTCATTTCAAGAATATGAGCAGCAAATATCCGAAGAATATAAACTCGTTCTTTCTAATGAAAACTATAATTTTTCCCCTGCCTTTACTAAGGCCTTCAGCGAACATACGGCAGTATGTATTTCTTTTGAAGACTTTATAAAGGAGGCAAATATTACAAAAATATGCGTTCCTGCTTTTATAGCCCACGGGAAAAAGTCTGACGAAGAAACTATTGAGAATTATCTTAAACAATTAAATTCAAAAATCACAAAGAATAAATACTTCGGTCTTGATACTGAATATTTGTTTATTTCACTTCCGATTATAGATAAATCGAAAATGATGGATGCAATCATGAAAAAGGTGGTGGAAAAGAATGGCAAATACAAATCTTTCTTCATCAATTGATGACATACAGATCTATCGTGATAATTATATTCGAGAGATAAATAATAGTAATGATAAAACAGCATTTACAAATAATAACGCAGATTCATTGTTTGCATTGGGCTTAACGATGTATTCACGTAACAATTCATTTGATTCGCTTGTATATAATGCTTTTGCTTCTTCAGCTTTAGATGAAGATATTTCATTACATCCAGAACAAAGAAAAGTGCTGTCATTAATAGAAGAAAATAAAGGTCTGGTCTTTAGCGCACCAACAAGTTTTGGAAAAACTTTTATTGTTTTTGAATATATATGTCGACACAAACCACATACTGTTGTTATGGTTGTTCCTACATTAGCACTCATTGATGAATATAAGCAAAAAATCATAAAGAAATATAATAGTCGATTCTCGGAATACAGCATTCATCTTTCTATTGATCCTGATAAGAAATATGATTTTTCAAAGAAGAATATATTTATCGTTACCCATGATCGAGTAATTGATGAAAATATAGTATCCCTATTTCCTTGCGTTGATTTTCTTGTAATTGACTAAGTGTATAAACTACAGAAGGATACATCAAATGACCGTGTTTTAATTCTAAATATTGCGTATTATAATATGGTAAAAATTTGTAACAAATATGTATTATTAGCTCCATTTATAAGTGGCATAGAAAATCTTAATAAGCTCCAGGATACGCCCATATTCTATGCAACAAATTATTCTCCAGTTGTTAATGACGTAATTACATATGATATTATTAGCGAAGATGATAGACTACTATATGTTGATAAAATCCTAAACGGCATACCACAAAACGAAAATACGCTCATATACTTTCCAACTGTTGTAGAAATAGATAAATATATCAATAATACCACTTTAAAAAATGCAAGCACAGCATCGAATATAAACAAAATACTTGATGATTTTATTTCATGGGGAAAAAGAGAGATTCATCCAGAATGGTCTATTATCAAAGCGCTTGAAAAAGGTTTTCTGGTTCATCACGGACAACTACCATTGGGGATTAGAATGTTGGAACTATCTTTATTAAATGATGAGGATTCACAGTATACTCGTTTAATTTGTACATCAACATTATTAGAAGGGGTAAATACCACAGCAAAAAACATTATTATATCCAAGCCAAATCGGGGACCTAAACAAGCATTTGATGCTTTTGATTTCTATAATTTGGTTGGTCGAACAGGACGGCTCTATCAGCACTTTTTAGGTATAGCTCATTATATTAAAAGTCCAAACGATCCAACATATCAAAAAGAACAAGCATTAAAATCAATTGAATTTGAATTGACAGATTCAAGTATTGATATGGATATTAATTTTGGAAAATACACACAACATCCCGAGTTTACACAATTATTAGAAAGATTAAATATATCATACGAAGAATATAAGAGTCAAATTGCAAGAAAGCATCGTTTTTCGACGGTA
>Ga0247608_10007250_pt1 | contig 11413 bp, 10 predicted proteins | sample 176DNAGHGlowgp2_FD_193490 | JGI IMG/M metagenome (GOLD analysis project Ga0247608, IMG submission 193490) | Sheep rumen microbial communities from Palmerston North, Manawatu-Wanganui, New Zealand - 1766 DNA GHGlow gp2 | ecosystem: Host-associated > Mammals > Digestive system > Stomach > Rumen ... | reverse complement strand
TTAGGGACTGTCCCAACACATATATAACTCCTCATATTGCCTGGGCGCCAAAGGAGACCAGAAAGAGACTTATCAGCATTGCTGCATCTAATATCGAAGCCTTCCTCAATAATACTCCGGTAAATAAAGTTAACTGAAAAGCCATGAAAAAAGGCGGTACAACCATATGGACTGTACCGCCTTTTTATTGTTAACGCTTGTTACATGCAGGTATAACCGCCGTCTACAGGGAGGATAACACCGGTAACATATGTAGAAGCAGGTGCTGCGAGGAAGCAGATAGCTGTATCGAGCTCGCCCTCGTCGCCGTATCTTTCAAGAGGGATCATTGTCTTGGCATTAGCCTGGAAGAAATCTGAGTCTAATGTCTCTCTTGTAAGAGGGCTGTAGAAATAGCCGGGGCAGATGGAGTTTACTGTGATACCGTACTTGCCCCATTCTGATGCCAGAGCTCTTGTAAGGTTAACTACGCCGCCCTTGGCTGCATGGTAAGGTGAGGCGGGAGCAACCTTGTTTCCAACCAGACCGTACATGGATGCGATATTGACTATACGTCCGAAGCCTGCAGGGATCATTGCCTTCTTGGCAACCGCTCTTGCAACTCTGAATGAACCGAAGAGGTCGATGTTGAATTCGTTGTAGAACTGCTCGTCTGTGATGTCCTCGGCAGGTGCAACAGCGCCTGTTCCGGCATTGTTAACGAGGATATCGATCCTGCCCATCTTCTCTAAGATCTCATCAACAGCAGCATTTACTGCTTCTGTCTCAGTGATGTCTAACTTGATGGCAAGTGTTCTTACGCCATAAGTGTTTGCAATATCTGCTGCCACTTCATCTATGAGATTCTGTCTTCTTGCGACAGCAACGATGTCGCAGCCCTGTCTTGCAAGAGCCTTAGCCATCTGTACGCCTAAACCTGTTGAGCAGCCTGTTACAACTGCTACTCTGCCTTTGAAATCAAAAATGTCTGCCATGTTCTGGATTCCTTTCTGTAATTAACGCCTTGTAAACTTCCTACACTTGCGATTATCACATGAACCAATAAAAAGGTAAACCTCAAAAAGTTCAAAAATCTGAATAGAAAGGAACGCCGGGCTTTAAATGATTTTTATTCTGGTTTATAGCTGTCCTTGAGTGAGACTGCTCTGTTGAATACCAGGTGACCGGGCACAGAATCCTTGGAGTCAGCACAGAAATATCCTGTCCTTAAGAACTGGAATCTGTCCTGAGGCTTGGTATCTTCAAGAGATCTTTCAAGCTTGGCGCCATTAATGACAGTAAGTGAATCAGGATTAATGAAGTCAAGGTAGTTGCAGTCTGCAAGGTCAGGCATCTCAGTAGTAAAGAGCCTGTCGTACAGTCTGATCTCACCGTCGATGCAGTTATTGGCATCTACCCAGTGGATCGTCGACTTGATCCTTCTTCCGTCTGCGGGATTGCCGCCTCTTGACTCAGTATCGTATTCACAGTGAACAGCGGTGACATTGCCCTCGGCATCCTTATCGCAGCCTGTGCATCTGATGACATATGCAGACTTGAGACGGACCTCATTGCCGGGGAAGAGTCTGAAATACTTGGGAGCCGGGACTTCCATAAAGTCGTCTGCCTCGATCCAGAGCTCTCTTGAGAATGTTACCTTACGGGTGCCGGCAGATTCGTCCTTAGGATTATTCTCTACGTCGAATTCCTCTGTCTGTCCCTCAGGGTAGTTGTTGATTATGAGCTTTATAGGCTTAAGTACCGCCATAGCTCTCTTGGCATGCTCATTGAGGTCTTCTCTTAAGCAGTATTCAAGGAATGCAAAGTCAACTACGGAGTTTACCTTGGCAACGCCGTTTCTCTCTGTGAAGTTATGGATGGAAGCAGGGGTATAACCACGTCTTCTGAGACCACACAGAGTAGGCATTCTCGGATCGTCCCATCCGGTTACGATGCCGGCTTCGATCATGTTCCTGAGCTTTCTTTTTGACAGGACCGTATGTGTGATGCCGAGTCTTGCAAACTCGATTTGTCTGGGCTTGTTCTCTATGGAGATATTGTCCACGACCCAATCATATAAAGGGCGGTGAGACTCAAATTCCAAAGAGCACAGGGAGTGGGTGATGCCCTCGAGAGCATCCTCTATTGGATGTGCAAAGTCGTACATAGGATAGATGCACCAGGTATTGCCGGTCCTGTGGTGGGGCAGGTGATTGATCCTGTATATTACAGGGTCTCTCATATTGAAGTTGCCTGAAGCGAGGTCTATCTTAGCACGCAGTGTCATCTTGCCGTCTTCAAATTCTCCGGCCTTCATCCTGGCAAAGAGATCGAGGCTCTCTTCTATGGGTCTGTCCCTGTAAGGAGACTGGGCAGGGGTCTTTGTATCGCCTCTCATGTCTCTCATCTGCTCGGGGGTGAGCTCGCAGACATAGGCAAGACCTTTCTTTATGAGCTCTACAGCAAATTCGTACATCTTGTCGAAATACTCTGAAGCATAGAAGAACCTGTCGTCCCAGTCGTGACCCAGCCAGTGGATATCTTCCTTGATGGCTTCAACAAACTCCTCATCTTCCTTGGTGGGGTTGGTGTCGTCCATTCTGAGATTGCAAAGGCCGTTATATGCCTCTGCTGTACCAAAGTCTATCTCCAGAGCCTTGGCATGTCCTATATGAAGGTATCCGTTAGGTTCAGGCGGGAATCTGGTATGGATCTTTTTGCCATAGACTCTGCCGCCTTCTTTGAGTTCTTCGTCGATTATCTGCCAAATAAAATTCTTGGAATCTGCCATATATACTCCTTATCAAAGCCTTGCCAGGCTTTTTTTGATCCTTCTCATAGATTCGTCCTTGCCCAGTAAGAGCATGACTTCCGAGCAGCCGCCGGGGGTTACTGCAACGCCTGCTGCTGCGATCCTTACAGGCCACATTACAACAGAATTCTTGACCTCGAGCCTTGCAGCAAGATCCTTCATGGCTTCTGTCAGTGCTTCACGTTCCCAGGGCGTATTCTCCAGTACGGGGATAGCTTCCTCAAGCATCTTCTTGGAAGATTCAAGGGTGGACTTGCTCTTCTTGTGCTCGAAAAGGCTTAGGTCGAAATCACTATATTCCTTTATAAAGGACAGCTTGTCCGGGATCTCGTTAAACTTGGTTATCCTGGGCTTGAGCAGTTCGTCAAGCAGCTCGTAATTATTCTCTGTAACGCCTGATATATCGTAGTATTTCTTGGCATGAGCAAGGAATTCTTCATTATTCATGCGCTTGATATGCTCGGCATTTACCCAGGCGAGCTTATCGTAATCGAATACTGCGGGAGACTTGGAGATCCTGTTAATGTCAAAGAGCTTTATCAGCTCTTCCAGGCTGAATATCTCCTCTGTTCCTTCAGGAGCCCAGCCGAGAAGGGCAATATAGTTGATTATTGCCTCAGGGAGGTATCCTTCTTCTATAAGATCCATGAATCCTGTGGAGCCGTGTCTCTTGGACAGCTTGGATACTACTTCCTTGCCTTCCTCGTCTATTGTTTTGCCCATGATAAGGGGCAGGTGGATATAAGTCGGGATGTCCCAGCCGAATGCTTCGTAAAGCAGGTTGTACTTAGGTGTCGAAGACAGATACTCCGAGCCTCTTACAACATGGGTTATCCCCATGGTATGGTCGTCTATTACATTTGCAAAGTTATATGTGGGATATCCGTCAGTCTTGATCAGGATCTGATCGTCCAGATCGGCATTAGGGAAGCTGATGCTGCCATATACCAGATCGTTATAAGTTGTTACGCCTTCAAGAGGCATCTTCTGGCGGATAACATAGGGCATTCCCTTGGACAGGTTCTCATTGATCTCCTCTTCTGACAGATCCCTGCAGTGGCGGTCGTATCCTACGATACTTCCTTCAGGAGCATTATCCTTAAGAGACTGGAGACGCTCCTTGGTGCAGAAGCATCTGTATGCCTTGCCTTCTTCTACCAGCTTCATTGCATAGGGCTTATAGAGAGATAAGCGCTCGCTCTGGACATAGGGACCAAAGTCGCCTCCGATATCAGGACCTTCGTCATGGAGCAGTCCTGCAAGCTTCAAGGTGTCGTATATTACCTGGGTTGCGCCTTCAACATAGCGCTCCTGATCCGTATCTTCTATCCTGAGTACGAATGTGCCGTTCTCGTGCTTTGCCGTAAGGTATTCGTACAGTGCCGTCCTCAGATTGCCTACATGCATAAAGCCTGTAGGACTGGGAGCAAATCTTGTCCTTATCTTCATGTGAGTTTACCTCTTGTTTAAGTGAATCGATTAATTTTAGCACTTTTGTGGTAATATACAAAATATTAATAAGGAGGAGCGCTTTGTGGACAGGCTTGAAGCCAACAGAGATTATGAATGCTTTTGCGGTAATGGTATAGCTTCCGAGTTCGTTGCAGGCTATATCTTGGAGAAACTAAACCTGGCGAGGACGGACAGAGCTCCCTTTAAGGTAGCGATAATATCGGACAGGCAGGTTAGCGGATATTACTACAACAGCTTCGAGAATCAGTTCCTCTTAAGGAATATCAAACCCGGACTTATCGTATATGAAGCAACGGAGAGCTCCAAGAGCCTTAAGACTATTCACGATATAACCCTGGACCTGGCAGAGATGAACCTGGGGGCAGGGGACTGGATAGTAGCTTTAGGCGGTGGCGGCGTTATCGACTGTGCTTCTTTTGCAAGGACTATCTATTCCGGCAAGACAGGACTTGTCCTTGTTCCCACGACCCTTTCTGCCATGGCGGAGAGTACAGTTGCCGGCAAGGCATATCTTAATTCCGGCAAATATAAGGACGTGGCCAGCATCGATATCTATCCCGATGCGGTATTTGTGGATCCTTCATTCCTTAAGACAGTTCCTTCCAAATATAAGAACAACGGATATTCCCCGATAATCAGGCTTGCGATCCTGAAGGATATATCGCTGATAAGCGATCTTACAGATGAGTCGGTTGATTTCAGGGAATTTCTCAACAGAGTTTATTCTGCAAGGTCTAATATCGAATACAAGAACCCGGAGCTCCTGAACCTCGGCAGCGAGATCGCCCATGCGATCGAGGGCTATTTCAGGTTCATGAACTATTCTGACGGCCAGGCGCTGGCTCTCAGTCTTTATTCCTGCATGCCTGAAGAGGGCAGAGAAGCGTTAGGAGCCATCTATTCCAAACTCGGTCTGCCTACAAAACTTGAGGGCGTTGCCAAGTCCATGATAATGAAGTCTCTTGATTCGATCCTGGACCGTAAGGGTTTAGGACCTTACAGCGTAGTCGATTATGACAACGGCAGGTGGGTCATTAAGTCTCTTACCAAGGAAGAGGCTCTGCAATTATTCTCCGGGAGGCTTGATGTAATTTGCTGACAGGATCTATCAGGAACAGAGCATTAAAAACTCTTTGCATTGCTGTTGCAATGCTTATGTCGATTATCCCTCTTGCTTCATGTCATAGCGAGGGTCAGGCTGTGATACCTGCTGATTACGGGTCTTACGGCGCTGATATAGCAAGAGAGCTTGCAAGTGAGTTTCCTAACAGGACTCCTTATTCATCTCAGGAGTCAGATGCAGGTGCGTACATAGCGGGTAAGATGAGAGAATTAGGCTACGAACCGGTGGTCCAGCAGATCAGCGGTGAATTTGGACAGACATCCAATAACTACTACGTTAAGATTGAAGGCTCCGGCTTCTATGTTGATGACGGCTTCGGCAATTACTATCTCAAGCACAGGGTTGCAGTCATAGGAGCCCATTATGATGACTTGCTTTCTGCATTTGACGTTTCCGGCAGCGAGTACAGATATGACGGTATCTCCGATAACGCTTCGGGAGTAGGATGCCTTCTTACATGCCTTGCCCACGCCGCTGAATACAAAGATATGGGATTTGATATCTACTTTGTTGCCTTCGGTGCCGGTAATGACAATTTTAAGGGTGCATATACATTCCTGAACAACATGAGCCCCGAAGAGCGGGATTCCATTGATGTGATGTATTGCATAGACAGCATATATGCAGGTGATAAGGTCTATGCATCAGCAGGCTACAATTCCCTTAATAATCAGACAAGATATCAGATGAGACGTAAGCTCTATCAAACTTACGATGTATGCTATGCCAATACTCTTTATTCTAACTACAGATTTGATCTCCTGTATAACGAGTCCGGCATCAAGGGCGATCTCGACGGCAACGGAACTGTTGATTACTATAACGAGGTCTCTCATAACAAGTCAGATTATGTTCCCTTCGATAATGCGGGGATACCGGTAGTCTATATAGACAGCTTTGACTACAATTACGATAAGATGGATGACATGAAGGATACCAGGAACCTTAATCTTCAGGGGCAGAACGGCATGGTAAGAGGTACTGTCCTGGATTCGACCGAGCTTCTCGATTCTGTATTAAGGCAGGATGATATCGATGAGGATGAGGACGGCGTCATGGATAAGTCCGGCGATCTGTTGCAGATCAGGATAAATGCAGTGGCATTTGTTATTCTGGAGACCCTGACCAAGGGCTCGGATCTCGGCATGACTCCATCTGAATACGAGGCTTTCCTGAAAGCACCGGAGACTGAGCCTTCGGAGGATACGGCAGAGACCTCGGAAACAGTCTAAAGACGTATAATGCTTGATCAGTCTTCCGGCGGGATCGGCAGGGTAGCACCGCCAAAGGGCATGCATATGACGCTGCAATCTTCACCGTATCTTGCATAAGCTTCGTCGAAGGCTTCCTGGGCACTGTGCTTAGGCTCAAGGAAAATGCTCCTTACAAAGTCGTCGTCCATCTCTGATACCAGATCTATCTCGGCATGCTTAAGGACCATTGCTATGGCAGCCGCTTTGTGCCCACCGAGCTGGAAATCTCTTGAGACTCTGTCGATGAGCTCATCCGCGGTATTTGCGGTGGTGAGCCATTCTTCAAACTTAGCTGAACCTAATCCTTCGTTACAGGCACCTATAACGATTATGGTGCCGCCGTCTCTTACAGCATACTTGGAATTGTCCAGGGCCTTTTGTGTCTGATAGAGATTTGCGTCCTTGGGGGCGCCTCCCTGGGAGACGATAACGATGTCGGCTCTTCTCTTAAGAGGCTTGCGGTACATTTTATCCAGGTATCTGCATCCGGCTCTGTGAGCTTCGGTAACATCACCTGCAACGCAGTAAACGATATGCTTATGCTCGTCTAAAACGGGATTTACGATAAAGCCTAAGTGGCAGAATGTTTCAGATTCCTCGATATCTTTCCTGATAGGGTTGCCGTCGATCCTGCCGGCACAGGCCTTCTCATCGATCATCATGCTATGATTGCACTGTATGGCGGCAGGGGTGGATACGCCGGGCATGAGAGCCTTTGCTCCTCCGGAATAACCTGCAAAATAGTGGAATTCGATATTGCCTATGCCTATGCGGAAGTCAGCTTCTGCTACGCTTCTGGTAATATCAACGGGAGTGCCTTGAGATGTGTCGCCCATATGGATGCAGTCAGATGGGTCACTGTCTATACATCTTACTTCAGAATAAACGCGCTCGCCAACCAGTTTCTTCTTCTCTTCTTCGGTATGGTTGCGGTGAGATCCCAGTGCGAAGACAACAGTTATATCCTCCGGGGGTATATTACCTTCGTAAAGCTCATCCAGAACAGAGGGGAGCACGTCGAAACTTGGGAGAGGCCTTGATATATCGCTGGTGATTATACAGATCTTCTGGCCAGGGTGCACAAGATCCTTAAGCCTTGGAGAGCCAATGGGATTAAGGAGCGCATGTTTTACGGCATCAGGACCTGATCTTTCATGTTGTATGTTATTGGACATAAGGATGTCATCTAAGTTCTTATCAGGGATATCTACGATCTGGACTGACTTGCCGTAACCGAATTCGACCTTCATATGAATACCTCGCTCAGATTTTTGGGTAATTATATATGAACTTCAGGTCCTAATAAAGGATAGCTGTTATAATTAGATCATGATTAGACTCAAAGACGGAAGTTTTTTTAATCAAAATAAATGTTTTGAGCAGGGGGATGTCTATATATCCCGCAGCCTTAACCTTATAACGGCTCCGTCTGATCACTGTGAGATAATAGACTGCGAAGGGATGTTTATTACTCCCGGCTTTACTGATATCCATATTCATGGAGCTTTCGGCTATGATGTTTCTGACGGGAATACCGAGGATCTGGCAGCGCTTGCAAAACGCCTTCCCCTTTTCGGCGTAACATCCTTTGTCCCAACTGCCATGGCTCTTTCACCCCAAAAGATCAGAAACGTTGCAAGAGCCGTATCAGAAAGCATCAGTATCCTTTCTGATTCTGATGATTGCTATGCAGATATATTAGGCCTGAGACTCGAGGGACCATTCCTTAGCAGCCTGAGAGCAGGAGCCCAGCAAAAGGGTAATCTGATGACTCCTCAAGAGGGCACGGATCTAATAGAGGAGCTTATAGATGAATATCCGGGACTTATAAAGATAATAGATGTTGCCCCGGAGCTTGAAGGCGCATATGAATTTGCTGAGCATTTTGCAAACAAGGGGATCGTTATATCCATGGGGCATACAGACTGTGATTATGGTCAGGCTTCAGGATTCATCGATAAGGGAGCTAAGTCAGTAACCCATATGTTTAATGCCATGAGACCTTGTAGCAAGAGGGAACCTAATCTTCCCGGCGCGGCCTTCGATAAGGGGATATTTGCTGAACTTATCTGTGACGGGATACATGTGGATAAGACTGTCCTGAGGATGGCTTTCAAGCTCTTTGGAGACAAGGTCATTACCATATCAGATTCCATGAGGGCAGCAGGTTTAGGAGACGGCATATTTGATCTTGGCGGAACTGAAGTACGGGTCACATCCGGCAGGGCATATGTTAATAACAGCAATACTCTTGCAGGCTCTGTAACTGATCTTGATTCTGAAGCGGTACTTCTGTCCGGGATCGGTATCGATACCGGGAGCATAATAGCCTCAGTCACATGTGCTCCCAATCTTTTGTTGGGACAGAAAGCGCCCTGCGTCAAGCCGGGTAACAGAGCAGATCTTTTGATCCTTGATAAGGACTTAAGACTTAAACAGGTCATATGCAAGGGGCATATCATCAAGATTTAATATGTTTCCGTGTATTTCTTGATAATATGCTATAATTTATAAGTTAAAGATCAAAAGGGAGGCCAAAGGGCACATGACGACGTCTTTTATCGAGCAGATAATCGAATTTATTAACGAGCTTGTTGCCAGCCTTGACGATGGTGTCCTCTTCTTTGGAAGCGTACTGGACTTTATAAGGTATATTCTCGATATCACTTTCGTTACTTTCCTTTTCTACTGGATCTTAGTATTTATCCGTCAGACTAGAGCCTGGCAGCTTATCAAGGGTATTACGTATATCCTGATATTTGTCTTCTTCTGCAGTATCGTCGGACTCGACATGGTATCCTTCATCTTTAACAGATTGCTCTACGTATTTGCCATCCTGTTTATAGTCTTATTCCAGCCTGAGCTCAGAAGAGTACTTGAGACATTGGGACTCAAGACATCTGCGGTTACGGGCCTTGGTATGTTCAGGCGTAATGTTGATACTGACCAGACAAGATTATCTTCGTTCATAAATGAGATCTGTATAGCCTGCAAGGAGATGAGCAGGACTTATACCGGAGCTCTTATCCTCATAGAGAGGAATACGAGACTGGATGAGCTCCTTGCACAGGAGAATGTAGTAAGGCTCGACAGTGCCGTTACAAGTTCAATGCTTACCAGCATCTTCTATAAGGGGGCACCCATGCATGACGGCGGCCTCTTGATAAGAGACGGCAGGATCATCGCAGCAAGATGCCATGTACCTCTTTCTGTTACCATGCATGAGCTTGAGCGTTCCGGAACAAGACACAGAGCTGCCGTAGGCGCAAGTGAGATGGGAGATACTGTAGTTGTCGTCGTATCTGAAGAGAGGGGCAAGACTTCCATTGCTGTAAACGGAAGGCTCTTTGAGATGAATTCCACCAAGGAGCTTGAAGCAAACCTCGCTTACCTGCTGGGTCTGGGTTCAGCCGGAGCTCCCAAGAAGGGTGTTGCCAAAGTCGTGGACAGAGTCCTGTTTCACAAGAAAGCTGACGAGGTCAAGACTGCTCAGGCAATGGCAGACACGGTAGTTAAGGAATCCGGCATATCTTCAGAAGAGATAACCATCAAGACCAAGGAAGCTGACGATCGGAGTAATTCCCAGAAGCTTGGTATTGGTACCAGGATCGTATTTATCCTCATATCCTTATTCCTGTCGCTTACTATGTGGCTCTATATCCAGATAAACAACAACCCTGTTGTTTCCAAGACATTTACTGTCCCGATAACCTATAACACTGAGGAGATGCCTGAGAATATAGAGGTATCTTATCCTGTCAAGAATGTGGAGGTCGAGGTGGTCGGCCGTCAGAATACCATCAACAGGCTCTCTGCTGATGATGTTATCGCCATGATCGATTATTCCTCGGTAAGCGGCGATGCAGGCGGAGTAGTAGAGCTCCCCATATCTGTAACCAGTGCTGATGCCAATACCTATTTCCGTGTCGAGCGTCAGGTTCCTGAGACAGTATCCGTAACTATCTATTCAGTATCTTAATTTAGGAGGCAAGACAATATGTTTGAGATTAGTGAGTATTTCGATCTGAGCCACACTATAGCTGCAGAGCTTTTTGAAGGTAAGACATATCCCTGGGAAGTTCTCCCGGAGATCAAGGAGTTTATCCTTAAGATAGGTCCTACGCTCGATCCTGAGATCTACGAGCAAAGAGGCGAGAATATCTGGGTTGCCAAATCTGCAACGGTATTTGATTCAGCATATCTTACGGGACCTCTTATCATCTGTCCCAATGCGACAGTAAGACACTGTGCCTTCATTAGAGGCAGTGCCATAGTAGGTGAGAATGCCGTTGTAGGTAATTCCACCGAGCTTAAGAATGTTATCCTCTTCGATAATGTTCAGGTCCCTCACTATAATTATGTCGGCGACTCGATTCTCGGATACAAGGCTCATATGGGTGCAGGTTCCATTACATCCAATGTTAAGTCAGATAAGAAACTCGTTACCGTTAAATACGAGGGCGGCGAGATCGAGACAGGCCTTAAGAAGTTTGCTGCCATGGTAGGCGATAATGTTGAAGTCGGCTGCGGCAGTGTTCTTAATCCCGGTACAGTTGTAGGCAGAGGCTCAAGGATCTATCCTTTATCTTGCGTAAGAGGCGTTGTTCCTGCAGGTTCCATCTACAAGAAGGCCGGAGAGATCGTAGAGATACAGTAAGACAAACTGACCAGCCAGCTGCAGACTTTAGTTATTACTATTGTCTGCAGCTTTTTATATGCAAATTCTGCCAAAATGCTGCAAAATCTGCCACATCTGTTGACAGATCACTCATG
>Ga0247608_10007248_pt1 | contig 11416 bp, 7 predicted proteins | sample 176DNAGHGlowgp2_FD_193490 | JGI IMG/M metagenome (GOLD analysis project Ga0247608, IMG submission 193490) | Sheep rumen microbial communities from Palmerston North, Manawatu-Wanganui, New Zealand - 1766 DNA GHGlow gp2 | ecosystem: Host-associated > Mammals > Digestive system > Stomach > Rumen ... | reverse complement strand
TTATTGTCCACGGCACCAGGATAGATTTATTCAGAGATAGTAGTTATACGGATTACAAATCCTTATACTCAGTTGCGGCGGATTGCAAATCCGCCGCAACCACCACGCAACATTGTTCTACCGAACATCCGCCACGATGGGATCCTTATACTGTACTTGTTGACCTACCTGTCGCCAATGCCTTCATCTACACCGAAACAGGCTGGTGCATCAGTGCTAGCATTCCCTCATAAAAATGGCATATACATATATTTATTCCCTCATAAAAGTGGCAAAATGACTTTAATATTCGCTCATTTTTTTGGATAATAAATATATAATTCAAAGAAAATATGTAATTTTGCAAAGATAAAAACATGCTGATTATACATGAATAAGTTAATAATCAAAAATATAGGACCTTTAAAAAGTGCAACTGTCAGTCTTGCCAAATACAATCTTTTTGTTGGTCCACAAAGTTCCGGAAAAAGTTGCATCCTAAAAATTGCATCCTATTGCAACTGGGTTGAGAAACGGATTGAATTGAGTCAGACCCCAGATGATTACTTGAATGTAGCAGAGTTTTGGAAGCGCCTTGTGGACTACCATCGATTGAACGGCTTCATAAAAAAAGGATTCTTGATTAAATATGAATCCTCTTTTATGACATTTTCTATCTCCGGGTCCCCTGAAAAGATTCAGTTCAGCTTTGAATGGAACCCCCTCAATCGTTGGCAATACCGTCGTCCTCAAATAGCATATATTCCCGCCGAACGCAACATTGTGGCGGTTATCCCTAATTGGTTTGATATTTCTTTCAGCAATGACAACAATATCCAAGGATACATGTCCGATTGGGAAAATGCACGCAACACATTCCCGCAATACCACAAACTTGACATCCTGAATCTCGGGGTTTCCTATTATTACGATAAGGAACAATTCCGGGAACGGATTCTTATTAACAGCGGTGCTGAAATTGCATTTCTGAATGCATCAAGCGGACTTCAATCTGTCGTTCCTCTCTATGGGTTGATAAATCACCTGACTTTCCACGAACTCCACCGCCCTCGCCGTCTCAGCGTGGCACAAGAACGAGAACTAAACAGCCTGCAGGACACATTATATAGGGAAATATTTACGCAGTCGAAAGGTACTGGCATTGTGGGACGGGTCGATGATATTACAAAAACCTTCCCAGAACCTCGCGTCAAGTTTTTCTCCTCTCATCAAGAAGAGTCCAAGTTTAGTGAGATAGTGGACAAATTCTCGCAAACCCAATACGCATCAATCTATCTTGAAGAGCCAGAGGAGAACCTGTTTCCTTCCACGCAGTATGAGCTGGTAAAATGGATGGCCCAACAGATCAACACCACCCAAGAAAATAGCCTGTGCATTGCCACGCATAGTCCCTATATTCTTTCCTCATTCAACAACCTTATCCAGGCTTCTGAATGCACAGACACCATGTCTGTAGAATCAACTGTTGGCAAAGCCTCAGCAATCTCATTCGAAGACATTAATGTCTATGCTGTAGACAACGGAACTGTCAAGGATATAAAAGACTATGATCTGCGCCTGATATCCCAGACCGATTTGGATGCCGCATCCGACACCATAGCCTCAGACTTCTCAAAACTGCTCGAGTCATGAACGAAATACCTGCACGCTGTGTCAAGACGATATCGGATTCCCTCATTGTTTTCTCTGAAAAGAAATCAAAGATAACGTTTGTGAATCCTAACCATAACACCTATCGTGCCATACAAGTGGACGGGTGCGTTTTTAATGCTGCGGATGGCCAGAAATGTGATAAATTACTGGAGAGTGAGAAATATGCTGACCAATATTTTGTTGAGTTAAAAGGTGGAGATTCTGGTAAGGCGGTTGAGCAGTTGGAAGATACCATAGAGAGATTGCCGCCACGCCTCCGTGGAGCAAAAAGAATGGCTTTTGCTGTATTCTCAAACACTTGTCCCAAGAACGACTCCAAACGTCAAGCCATTGAGAAAAAATTTAGAGACAAAGAAATCATAATAAAGTTCTGTCGTACAGGAGAGACCTACCAATTGGAACGATGATTTATAAGATGATTTAAACGCTGACAAAGTATTATTGCCTAAGACTCCGGGATGTAATTCTTCAGAGATAGTAGTTGTGCGGATTATAAAATCCTTATACTCAGCTGCGGCGGATTGCAAATCCGCCGCAACCACCATGCCACAACGTTCTACCGAACATCCGCCACGACGGGTTCCGAATTCAAGGATGAGTTTGAAGAATTCGAGAACGGCAATGCTTTATTACGGCAATTAAAAATCGAAGGGCGACCGTTAATAGGGATAATCAACGATGTCGAAGATATCGATTTTTGGTAATGCAAGAGGGCGCGTCAAGCTCCCTCTATTATTGTTATTTCTTCGGGGAATAGTCGATTGTGCTATTCCATCGTGATGACCTTGGTGCTTTCCTCGCCGAACTGGCTCACCACACGGACAGCCACCTTGCGGCCTTTTTCGTAGGGAATGGGCTCACTGCTGAAACCATATAGGGTGTCCCACAGTTCATCGGCTATCTCGATGCGCAGGGTGCGCTCGGCTTTCTTCTTCACCAGCGCCGAGGCTGCTGCGGAGAGGCCCTTGCGCCAGGCTTCGAAGTCCTTCTTGTCGCCGCCGCAGAAGTGCATACTGCGCACTACGAACATCTGGCCGTTGTAGTCGCTGTCCAGTTCCCAATAGGCGATGTCCTCCACCGAGCGGGCTTTCACGTCGTCGCGGATGGGGTCGTAGATGTCGAGACCACGAATCTCTATATGACAGCTGTCGCCAGCGTCCCTGACCAGCGCAATGTCCGGCTCGCCAATGGTGATGAACGAGCCCGCTTTGCTGTCTTTCTTCAGCAGGCCATCCTGCATTAAGTCGTCGTGCATGCGCACTTTGCTGACGGTGAACTGGCCGAGGTTGTAGTCGCGGTCGTTGATAGTGTCCTCGAACGAGAAGCCCAGCAGCACCAGCCACGAGGCCCCTTCCTGCAGCTTGGTCTCGCGAAACTCCTGCACAGCCTTGTTGACAGCCAGCTTGCTGACAGTGCCGAACTTGGGACCGATGTGGAAGTATACCAACCGCTCGCGGCCTTCCTCGTCCTTGTATATGCCACGGGCGTTGAGGTAGGGGTTGCTGGTGGCCTCCACACTGGTAAAGGTAGCCTGCTGTGTGCGGTCGCCGTTGCGGATGCCGTTGGAGCGCAGATGGTCGAAGATTCGCTGTTGGAAGCGCAGATCCTCGTCGGCCTCGCCAGCGATGTGGCCCAAGTCGTCAGGGTTGGTGACCACATAGCTCTGTAGCGTCTCCACTGTGAAGGGGCCGCTGACGCGAAGACGCTTCTTGTCTTCGATGGGTTGGTCGTAGAGCACCTCTTTCTCAGCAGGCTCGTTGTTGGCCAGACTCTTAAGGGTGATGTGCGGCACCTTCTTGTAGACGAAGCCCTGCCGTATGTCGGGCATCGGGCTCTTATCGAAAAGTTCATAGTATGGGTACACCGCCGTGGTGAGACGTTTCTTGGCAATGTTGAGAGCAATACGGCTGGTGTCGATGGTAATCCACCGCCGCCCCCATTGCTCAGCCACGTAGGCCGTAGTGCCGCTGCCGCAGGTGGGGTCAAGTACCAAGTCGCCCGGGTCGGTGGTCATTAGGATGCAGCGCTGGACTGGTTTTAATGCAGATTGTACAACATATAACTTTTCTCCTCCCATCTGATTCTGTCCAACAGTATCTGTCCATAAGTTTGTCATTACCTGCACAGGAAAATCATCAAAATACAGAACATACGAAAGACAATTCTTCATAGCCTCAATTCTATTCAAATTGAGGAGTTTCTCCATGCCCTGTTTTGAGGTACGCCAACCACGATTGTTTTCTATTTTATATATTTTGCCGCGAAATTCAATAGGATAACGAATGGAGTCAGAGCCAGTCTGTGAAGTAAGGTCACTTAATGCATATAATTTACTCCCCTTTGGACGAGAGTAATAGTCATATTTACAACCTGTTTGAGATTCCCATTCCTTTATTGACATTCTTGAACCATTTTCTAGTTCTATGTGTTTGTATCCACTGCTCCCGTCTCCACCGTATTCTTTTGGAATAAAAAGTTGACGGTATTTTACCTTTTCTTTGTCTTTTGCATACCATAAAATATAATCAGATACACTACATAATTCGCCAGCGGTAGCCATTGTCGTTTTTTTGTATACAATTTGACTCACAAAATTCTCACTTCCAAACACCTCATCCATAATGTTGCGGACGAGGTGAACGTTCTCGTCGCTTATCTGCACGAAGGCGCTGCCGCTTTCGGTAAGCAGTTCGCAGGCCAGGACGAGACGGTCGCGCAGATAGCTGAGGTAGCTATGGATGCCCAGTTCCCACGTGTCTCGGAAGGCTTTGATCATCTCCGGCTCGCCGCTGACGTTCTGGTCGTTATCCTTCACATCGCGACTATTGAGTTTCATCTGCCAGTTGCTGCCGTACTTGATGCCGTAGGGCGGGTCCATATAGATGCACTGCACCTTGCCGGCCATTCCCTCACGTCCCAGCAGCGAGTTCATCACCAGCAGCGAGTCGCCCTGAATGAGACGGTTCTTCCACTTGTCGGTGTGGCGGTAGTATTCGGTGACACGGGCCAGTTCGTCCTCCACCACATTGGTGGCCTCGAAGCCCTCGTGGTCGAAGAGCGACACCTGCTCGTCAACGCGCTTCTGCTCGTGGATGCGGTAGAGGTTGTTGATGAGCTGTTCGGGCTGTATTTGCTCGTGGACATAGAGGCTGCGGATGTCCACGCGTAGGTCAGCACGTTGGGTCTGTTCGTCGTCGTTGCCGTACTTGCCCAGCCAGAAAAGCTCGGGGTCGCATCCACGGTCGAAGTCGTGACGGAAAGTGTCGTAGCTGCTGTGCTCCTCGGCACCGACGGCGCCGGCTTCGCTGCCAGCCAGTTCGGTAGTGGGGATGGTGGCTCGGGTGGTATTATCGTGGCGGATGGCGTCGACGGGTTTGTGTATCTTGCTCATAGTTGTTGTATTTTCTTGTTGAGAATGGAACGAATGTTATCGATGTCGCTGACTTCTATGAAGTGCCAGCGACCATAGGTGCCGAGGTTAGCTTCGCTGACCTTGCTCTGGCTCGGCAGAGCGAGCGAGCTCGTTCTGCTCTTGCTTTGCGCAAGGTTGTTGGCGGCGGGCAGCCAGTAGTGCTCAGTGTAGTAGCGCTTGGCGTCTTTGTTTCCCAGACGGTCGTTGCTGAAACCGCTGATTTCGATGACGAGGTTGACCACTTCGCACCGCGGTGTCAGCACACGGGCAATGAAGTCTGGGGCGTAGCGGTGTTCCTTGCCGTTCACCCAATAGGGGATACCGAATCCCAGAAAATGGTTCTTCACATAGCTCTGCACCTGCGGCATCTCCTCCAGCACTTTGGCGGCACGTTGCTCCCAACTGTCGGTGTCGGCCACCACGAAGTTGACGTGGCTCTTCACTGTGGGATAGACCTCCTTGGAGGTGCTGCCGAAGACGTGGGCGGTACTTCCCTCTGGATTGTAGTAGTTGAGAATGGCTGTGATGCGCTCGTTGGCACAGTTGGCTTTGCTGATGCCGTCGTAGATATTCTCCGAGGTCTCCTTGTCGTCCCAGAAAAGCACCAACCGACGCTGTTCGGCAGAACCGTCGCCGCCTAGCACCTCGATCTGGGTGTCGTACCACTGGCGGACAATGTCGCGCAGCGGTCCGAAGAGCTGGAACTGACGTCCTCCTTCGGCATCGGTGAATTTGTTGTGGATCAGTCGACGTGTCAACTCGTAAACCACCTGTGCATCGCGCAACTTCCGGTAATTGCTCTTGAGTACTACGCGCTGTTTATCGACAGCAGTACCAAGTGTAGTCTCGGTGGGTATGTCGTTGAAATTTAGGCGGAACTTGTAGTGCCCGGTGTAGTTGGCCCGAAGTTCACCATCGGGAGTGCTGCTGCGGTAACCCTCGATATTCGGGAAACGTATCTCATACACTTTGCGTTCGGCAAGGGCTCGGATGGTAGTCTTGGGTTTAGGCACTACTGGCTGTGGCGTGGCACCTCCACGGAAGGTCTTGAACGGCACACCGATGATATGGGCGTATTCCGGCGGGAATTTCTCTACCACATCCTTGGTGCGTTTGCTGCCTTCGGGCAGTTCTTCACCGGTGATGGCATCGTATTTGCGCAGTTCGTAGCTCACACGGCGCAGAGCACGGCCCGCCACCTGCTCGCAGAGAAGCTGGCTGCCAAAGGCGCGTACACCACAGACGTGGGTCACTGTGTTTGCGTCCCACCCTTCGGTGAGCATCGACACACTGACCACACAGCGCACGTGGCCGCCCAGAAGGCCGGGCTTGCCCACGGTGTTGACCACCTCGCGCAATATATCGCCCTCTGTCAGCCGGTCGGCACTGCCGCTTCCGTGCAGCAGGGCGTACTCGCGGCGGAAAGCGGCTATCTCGTCGCCAAAGACACGCTTGAACTCGTCGTCGATTGTTGCAGCGGCACTGTCCACCGCCTCGCTGTCGATGATAAGAGTGGGTGGCTTCTGCTTGGGAATGCCGTCCTGGTAGTTGGAAAATATCGGGAATTGTCCGTCGATGTATATGGTATTGCCATCGGCATCGGTAGTCTGATAACCTGCGATGTATTTATACACCTCTTTCGACACAGTGGTGTTGTTGCATACCACGATGAATACCGGCGGGGCGGTGAAGAGGTTGACCGAGGTCTCGTCGCTACCGCGCAGGCCATCGTCATAACGACGATAGTCGTCGGTGAACTGCGCTAATGCCAGCTTCAGCAACTCGGGCAGATGGGGTGGTTGTTCACCTTTGGGAGGTTCCTTGCCTTCAGCTTGGGAGGCTTCTCTGGCGGCCTTGCGGCCACCACGCTGTCCTTTCTTGGGCAACTCGGAGCGGATATGTTCGTAGATATTGCGCAACTTGGGTTCGTCGAGGTCGGCGCTGTTGTCGTAGGTGGGTAGGAATGGTATCTTCACCAGGCCGCTTTCGATGGAATCGACCAAACCGAAGTCGCTCACCACCCAAGGGAAGAGCGAATATGGCTGATGACCGGACCCTTTCAGATAGTAGGGCGTGGCGGATAGGTCATACACCTGCTGCAGACGGTACCCCTGCAGCTTCAGCTGTCTCAACCCCTCGTACCATACCATGGCCTTGGCATTCTCTTCCACTCCTTCCTGCGTTTCCTCGTCTTTCGAGGATGTCTCTTCGTCGCGGGCTGGCAGGTAGCAGTGGTGGGCCTCGTCGTTAATGACCACGATACGTTTCCCTTTCATATTACGACCCAGCAAACGCGATAAAACGCTACTGAATGGCTCACGGTCGTCGCGCTTCTCCATCTCGCCGGTGGTGGGGTTGTATTCCAGCTTGCCGTCGAGCGGGCTGCTTTTCTTGCCGCTGAACACTTTGGGCTCGAAGACGTGATAGTTGGTAATGGTGATAGCGGCATTGAGGCCACCCATTAGATGACGATAGTTGAGCGGTATCAAGGCGCGACGGTGATAGTAATCGTTGGCTTCGTTGGGGTAGCGTTTGTCTTCGACATAGAGCACTCCAAGGCGGTCACGAATGGTAATACCCGGAGCGACAATAAGAAAATGATCGGCAAATCGGGTGTCGTTGTGGTATTCGCGCTTGTTAAGGTAGTGGTAGAGGACAAGCATCGCCATCACCACCGTCTTACCTGTGCCAGTGGCCATTTTGAAAGCGATGCGTGGAAGCACATAATCAGGGTCTCCACTCACAGAATTTTGGCGAGCATAAAGTTGATTGAGCAGATGCCGACCCATATTGGGATCGCTATCGGCCACCTCGTTCAGGTAGATGGCTGTCTCGACGGCTTCACGCTGACAGAAGAAAAGCTTTTGGAAACTCTGACGCTCAGAGTTGCAGAACCAAAAATGCAGCAACTCGTTGGTGACACGGGTGGTGTGGCCATAGCCGGCATTGCGCCAATGACCTACCAACTGACGCAACTGATTGATAAAATCAGCGTTGAGGTCATCGTTTTCGAAATCGGATCCGTGGAACAACTGTTCTTGTGCTTGTTGTCGGGGTTGTATGCCTATCTGCCCTGTGTAAGGCCTACGGCCAGACAATACACGTCCATAGTCAAGGTTGCCATCGAGATCAGTGTCATAGTGCCACAATGGTTCTTCGTATGGATTGTTAAGTATGGGACTTTTATCTGTATCATTCATAAGGCTCGGCGTTACGGGCGCTTTGCCTTTCGATGAGTCACAAATAAAAAATCCGTGAAACTTTCTGTCTAAAGTCGAGGTTCTGGACTACCTGTATTACAAACGAGAAAGCCCACGGATAGTACCGTGAGCATTTCTGCCTTCTCGCGTAATACAGTTGAAATTGTCCAGATTTCGACTTTACTTGAAAAGCAAAAACGCCTTTTATTATGTCTTTATATTCTCTTTATTCTATTCTGTTTCTTATTCTTATTGCTGTTTTTGTTATTGTTTTTATATTTTTTCGTACTGCAAAGATACAGTTTTTTTACTAATCCAAGCTTGTTATTTGAACATCTGCCGTCAATCAGTCTTCTTGTTCGTAGTAATATGAGTAGTCGATGCCTTTCATAAAGAGTTCGCGGTCGTCGATGCGGTCGGTCAAAGCTGTTTTCAGCAGACGGCGGATGTGTGCGCTGTCGGTGTGGCTTTCAATCATTGCATCGAGATATTCATGCTTGTCTAGCTTGCTCCAATCGATGCACTTCTTCAGCCTCTTCTTGAATATCATATCAAGCCATATACGCGTCGAGCGACCATTGCCTTCCATAAAAGGATGAGCCGCATTCATCTCTATATATTTCTCCACAATCTCGTCATACGTGGTTTCCGGCATCTGCTCTACGGTTTTAAGGTAGCTGTGCAGATATTCTGCCAGACAGAACAAAGTATTCCCTTTGGCAATGGTTTTGGTCCTGATCTTTCCTGCGAAGTCGTAAAGTCCACCAAAAAGGTAGGAGTGAATCTGCTGGAGAGCCCTAACCGTACCTACGTCTTTGTCGGCCACCATGTTGCTTTCCCAGAGGGTATAGGCTTTCTTTCGGCTTTGGCCATCAATAGTATTGTCGCTGTATGTAAACCAATCCAGGAAGGCGTTGGCACGATTATTAGGATAGTGTTTGGCCAATGTCTGCACACAACTGGCATCGAGGGCATCGGTTGCCCGCTGTTTGCCGTCAGGGGCTTCAAACTTGAACTCGTGAGTGACACTCACGAGTTGGATTCCATCCATTGTGAGTTTTTTCTTCAACCAACGCCAATAGTTACCCGCTTTCACATAATCATCCTCCTCGTTTATAGCACGCACGATGTCGGTGGCAGCAAACCACCACTTGCCGTTTTCTTCGTCCCAAACGGCACGAACCTCGCGGTCTTTAAAGAATCGGATAGATTTTTTGTTCATTATAAGTGCTTTCTTATAAATTGTAGACACAAACGCTTTGTATTATGTCGTTATATTCTCTTTATTCTATTCTGTTTCTTACTTTTATTGCTGTTTTTGTTATTGTCTTTTTATTTGTTTCGTACTGCAAAGATACTACTTTTCTTCGGTACTTTCGTTCTCTTTCGCTTCAGATTCTTCTGTGGGTAGCAAATAGTCAGAGGCTCGGTTGCGCGAGATGACGCTGTGGCCTATCTGTTTTTCAACTTCGTCACGGGCCACTTTGGCAGCTTTTCCGCCGCTCTTTGCCACTTGCCTGTTTTCCTGCATTGTCTTCGGATTGCGGTTTCGCGAAATCTCGGTGGTGGCAGCCTCCGCCAAGGTGTTCAGCGCAAGTTCCAAAGTGGTCATATTGTCCCTCAAATTCTCCTTTGTAAGTCCTTTGTACCGTTTGTATTCGCCAGTGTTCATACCACTCCACGCTTTGGTGAGGATGTTTGTCAGAATGGCGAAATCTTTCTGGTCCCTAACCCCCGAACGTTCCCACTCGTCGGTCAATTCCTTACGCGTGCGTATGGACTTGAGCCTGTTCTCTATCCAACGTTCGCTATACCCCTGTCGACGATAATCCTCGACAGCCATCTGGAACGTCAACTCTGGGTCAATCATCTGGTCAATGCGCCCTGCGCCAACCTCGGAGAGCCACTGTTTGATGGGTTCCGCTTTCTTTGAGGGAACAGATTGCACAATACGCAATATCTGCTGTAAATCAGCGACATCAGTCTTATAGTTCTTGCCGTCGGCAGCTGGCATTTTCAGTTGCTTACAATTTGTAAGCAACTCATCGGCACCTTCCTCTTTCAGGCGTTTCTTGAGTACCGCCCAGTAAGTACTAGCTTGGCGAGGTGTGGGTTGATCGGTCAGTATCCGTATCACATCAACGATAGAAAAATAATACTTTTCTTCTTCTTCGTCCCATGCAATTCGAATCTGACTTCCTTCGAAGATTTGTATAGAGTTCTTTTGTGTCATTAATCAAAAAAAGCAAAATTGCTATATATTACGTCTATTTTACTATATCTATTCTCTATATTTATTTATGTTTCTTAGCTTTATGTTATTATCATTTCTTTTGTGGTCTGATGCAAAGATACAGTTTTTCTTCGACACTCTCGTTTTCTTTTTTTCGCATTTGCCTCTTCACTTCCATTATTCCGTTAATCAAATGCTGCTCTGTGGGGAAATACAATTGGAATTCCAAAGCCCGAATGGTTTGCTCGGCTTTGGCCAAAGTTGTGCGTACATGAGTATTGTTCTTGCTGAAACCAGTTTAATTGCGACCGCAGTGTGGACGCAATTGGATATGTGCGATAAAAAAGACGTGCTCTTTCCTGCTGTCTTACCCTGAATCGGCTACCGTACGCTGGTTCTATGGCTTTTGTCAGATTTTGGATCAGATATTCGCCATTGTCGGCATGTGCTCTGCCTTGCTGTTCTTCTTTATAAATTGGTTTGCCCCAAAGCCATTTTTTTCTGGCTTTCTTAGTGGTTACTGTTGTGTAAGCAACCAAACACAATTTTACACGATGCTACCCGATGGAGTGGGGGAGGGGCTGTCTTTTCTGTCAGCCTGCCATGGTGTTGATGGGCAGTTTTCAGTCGGCTTGGTAGCCAAATTGTTTCAGGGCCTTGTCGCTGTTGCGCCAGTCTTTCATGACTTTGATGTAGAGGTTGAGGAAACATTTCTTGCCGGTGAATTCCTCGATGTCTTTGCGGGCTTCGATGCCGACCTTCTTGATGGATTTGCCCTGGTGGCCTATGAGGATGGCCTTCTGCGACTCGCGCTCGACAAAGATGACGGCACGGATGTTGTCGACACCTTCTTTCTCTTCGTAGCTTTCGACGGCCACCTCGCAGCTGTAAGGGATTTCCTTTTGGTAGTAGAGCAGC
>Ga0247608_10007247_pt1 | contig 11417 bp, 5 predicted proteins | sample 176DNAGHGlowgp2_FD_193490 | JGI IMG/M metagenome (GOLD analysis project Ga0247608, IMG submission 193490) | Sheep rumen microbial communities from Palmerston North, Manawatu-Wanganui, New Zealand - 1766 DNA GHGlow gp2 | ecosystem: Host-associated > Mammals > Digestive system > Stomach > Rumen ... | reverse complement strand
AAGGTGCGCGCGCCGGGGCATTCGGCGATGTGGTCGCTGCCCTCCTTCACATAACTCATCTTGCGCCAGGGGTAATAGGCCATTTCGGCAGGATAGGGAGCAAATTCGGCATTGAGCGAACCCTCCTTTGCCTGCACAAACATACCGGGATAGGCCTCGACATCACTTTCGAGCAGAGTCACCTTGGCCTTCCGGCAATCGACCGTCACGGGCAGGAACGCAGGGCGCTGCTGTGCCCTAGACAAGGGAGTCTCGTCGTAGAAATTCTGGAATGCCATCGCATAGGGTTTCTCCTTGTTGGTCGAATAGGAGAACCAGGCCGTAGGATCGCCCACGAAAACATATTGCGCCTTCTCATTATTTATAATATACGTGTGCGAAAGGCTGCTATAGAAACGATAGGCCACTCCTTCGTTATAGGCACGGAACACGACACCGAAACCCGACTTGAAGCGCAGGTCCAGTTCGTTGCCCTCCATCGTGAAACTGCTCTGACGATAGAACGGGGCATCGATGGTCTCATTGACCTTGCGATGCCTTGCCGACTTCACCTTGCTTGCCTCGACGCGCGAACCATCGCCCAAGGTCAGGCCGATGCCCGACTCGGCAAGCAGGGTGTCGCGGTCCTGTGTCAGGAGGAAACTGAGCTGCTGACCATCGGCCTTCACCTCAACATCCAGTCGGCCATCGGGCGACTGCAAGTGATAACCGACTGCCAACAGCACGATACTGAAGAAAGAAAATAATGTGGTCATAGACGGGAGCTGTGTCGTTGGGATAGATTTTTCGCCGCAAAGATAGTAAGAAAAGGAATAGGATGCTAACAAAATGGTCTAAAAAACCGAAACAATCATCCAAAACAAGAATTTTTCGTGTTTGGACGATATTACCACACTTTCGGACGATAGTTGCATCGCCTTTGACAAAAAATGCCGACTTTTGCGGCAAAATTGAAAACATCTACGCACAAAAAAATGAGCAACAGCATGAAACGCCAACCCGCAAACTACCTCCCTCGGCCTCTCGCAGGGGCCATTTGCGCGAGCCTTCTGGCTCTTACGGCATGCAAAAGTTCCCTTCCCGACTATCAGCAACCCGCAGCCTCCATCCAGGAGGTTCCCTTCACGCAGGTACATATTTCCGACGGATTCTGGGCTCCACGCATCGAGACCAATCGCATCGTCAGCATCCCTTCGGCCTTCCACCAGTGCGAGATCAACGGTCGCTTCGACAACTTCGCCATTGCCGGTGGACTGAAGAAAGGTGAGCATCGCGGCGACTTCTCGTTCGACGACACCGATCCCTACAAGGTCATCGAAGGTGCCTCCTATTCACTCGCCGCACATTACGATGCCCAACTCGACCACTACCTCGACAGCGTCATCACCATCATTGCCGCAGCCCAGGAGGACGACGGCTATCTGACCACCTGCGTCACCAACCGCTGCACCCGTCTGTCGGGCTGGTGGGGCACCCGTCGCTGGGAGAAGATCAACAGTCACGAACTATACAACTCGGGTCACCTCTACGAGGCTGCCGTTGCGCATTATCGTGCCACGGGCAAGCGCTCGCTGCTCGACGTAGCCATCAGGAATGCCGACCTCGTCTGCCAGGTGTTTGGCCCGAACGAAGGACAGATTCATCGCCCCAGCGGACACCCCATCATCGAAATGGCCCTTGCCAAATTATATAAGGTGACGGGCGACCAGAAATATCTTGACGAGGCCAAGTACTTCGTCGAGGAGACCGGACGCTGCACCGACGGTCACCAGCCCAGCATGTACAGCCAGGACCACATGCCCATCCTCGAGCAGGAGGAGATTGTAGGCCATGCCGTACGAGCCGGCTACCTCTACAGTGGCGTGGCCGACGTGGCCGCCTTGACGGGCGACACCGCCTACCAGCAGGCCATCACCCGCATCTGGGATAATATGGCCAGCAAGAAACTCTTCATCACCGGTGGCATCGGCAGCCGTGCACAGGGCGAAGGCTTTGGCCCCAACTACGAACTCAACAATCACACTGCCTACTGCGAGACGTGTGCCTCCATCGCCAACGTCTATTGGAACTACCGCATGTTCCTCGCTACGGGCGATGCCAAGTATGCCGACGTCTATGAGCGCGCATTATATAATGGTGTCATCTCGGGCGTTTCGCTTTCGGGCGATAAGTTCTTCTACGACAATCCGCTCGAATCAATGGGCGAACATGAGCGTCAGGCCTGGTTCGGATGCGCCTGCTGCCCAGGCAACATCACCCGTTTCGTTGCCAGCGTTCCCCTTTACATGTATGCCACACAGGCCAACGACATCTACGTGAACCTCTACATCCAGAGCGAGGCCGAGATCGAGACTCCCGGCGGCAAGGTCGGCATCCGTCAGACCACCGATTATCCCTGGGAGGGTGTCGTCACACTCGAAGTGAATCCCGAAACGGCACACAACTTCGCCCTTCGTCTGCGCATCCCCGGCTGGTCGCAGGATGCTCCCGTTCCCACTGACCTCTACCACTTCACCGACAAGGCAAATCCCTACGTCGTCATGGTCAACGGGAAGACGGTCAAGCCTGCCTTCAGCAGCAAGGACGGATATTTCACCATCGTCCGTGACTGGAAGGCCGGCGACAAGATTTCGCTCCAGCTGCCCATGGACGTTCGCCAAATCGAAGCCAACCCGAATGCCGAAGACGACCTTGGCAAACTCGCCGTCCAGCGTGGCCCCATCGTCTATTGCCTCGAAGGTGTGGACCAAAAAGACAGCATCGTCTTCAACAAGATCATTCCCGAGGGAACCGCATTCACCACAAGTTTCGAACGCGACCTTCTCGGTGGCGTGATGACGCTCCAGGCAACTGCCCAGGAGATTCAGAAGGACAGCACACTCACCGACGTCGCCGTGACGCTCATTCCCTATTCCACTTGGGACAACCGTGGCACCAACCAGATGGAAGTCTGGATTGCAGCCGACAAGCAGGCAGCTCGCATCACTCCCGAGCCTACCATTGCCAGCCGTGCACGTTCGCTCATCTTCCGCGCTCCCATCCAGAAGGATGCTCCCGTCTCGGCCTCCGAAGAGGAATGGGCATGGGGCGTGAACGACCAGTGGGAACCCAAGCGTTCGAGCGACACTTCGAAACCCTATCACTACTGGTGGCTCCAGTACGGCAAGCCCGTCACCATCTCCTACCAGTTTGACAAGCCCGAGACCATCACTTCGACCAGCGTCTATTGGCTCGACTTCGACCACTACGACGGCAACTTCCGCGTGCCCGAAAGCTGGCGGCTCTACTACAAGAATGCACGCGACCGCTGGGAGGAAGTCCGCCTCGCCAGCGACCAGGAGACCTACGGCGTAGCGAAGGACTGCTACAACACCGTCCGCTTCCAGCCCGTCACCACCACCGCCATCCAGATCGTTGCCCAACTCCAGAAGGGCGAGAGCGGCGGCATCATCGAGTGGAAGGTTGAGTAACAAAACTCGGAATACTCCGAGCATTCCGAAAACTCCGACTATTCAGAGAAATCATATAACTAAAACCAAACAAAACAGCAACATGAAAAAAGTCAGCAGCGCATCAGCGCTTGTCAGCCTGTGCCTATTGGCACTCACTGGCGTGACCCCCATCCTGTCCGTCCGGGCCGAAGCCGCCCCCTTGCAGCAGCCCCAGCAGAAAGGCATCACGGTCCGCGGTACAGTCACCGACCGTCAGGGCGAACCCATCGCCGGGGCCAATGTCGTCATCCCCGGCACACAACAGGGCACGATGACCGACATCGACGGTCGTTTCTCGCTCGAAGTTCCCAGCCTGCGTACCTCGCTGCGCGTCAGCTTCATCGGCTACATGCCGCAGGAAGTCACTCCCGATGCCCGTGGCACCGTCAAGGTGGTGCTCGAAGAAGACAGCGAACTGCTCGATGACGTCGTAGTCGTTGGCTACGGCACCATGAAGACCGCCGACATCACCTCGGCCGTTGCCAGCGTCAAGTCGGAAGACTTCACCAACGGCAAGATCAGCGATGCTGCCGAACTCATCAAGGGCAAGGTGGCCGGCCTCTCAATCGTCAAGTCGAGCGGCGACCCCAACGCCACCTCGAGCATCATGCTCCGCGGCATCACCACCATCCATGGCGACGTCACCCCGCTCGTCCTCGTCGATGGCATCGAAGGCTCGCTCTCGACCGTTGCACCCGAAAACATCGCATCGATCGATGTGCTGAAGGATGCCTCCGCAGCCGCCATCTACGGCACACGTGGTGCCAACGGCGTCATCATCATCACCACCAAGACGGGCCGTCGCGACCAGAAGGCCGAAGTCACGTACAACGGCTATGTGTCGCTGAGCGACTGGTACAAGACCGCCGACTTCATGGACACCCACGACATCATATACGGTCGCACCAACTTCTCGTTCGAAGGCTACGACACCGACTGGCTCAAGGCCGTCACCCGCAAGGCCGGTTCGATGCACAACCATTCGCTCAGCATCAATGGCGGCGGCAAGAACAACACCTATTCGGCCAACGTCACCTTCTCCAACGAGCTCGGCATCATGCGCCGCTCTGACTCCAACGACCTGAAGATGCAGCTCGACGTCACCCAGTATTTCCTTAACGATATCGTCAAGGTCAACCTCAACGCGCTCTACAGCCGCCACAAGAACACCAACAACGACAACGCCTACGTCTATCGTCAGGCCCTGATCCACAATCCCTCTTCGCCCATCTACAACAGCGATGGCACATACTACGAGGAGTTCAGCCGCTTCCAGTACTACAACCCCGTAGAGATCCAGAACGAGCGCATCGGCGACTATCGTTCGCACAATGCCCGCATCACAGGCAACATCTCGGTCGAACCCATCAAGGGATGGGTCACCAACCTTATGCTCTCGATGGACGAAGGTCATGGCGAGGGCGAGGACTGGTACGATCACCAGTACTACACGCTGGCCACCGGCACCACCAATGGCTCGGCCGGCAAGTCGTCGGCCAACGACCGCTCGGACAACCTCGAAATCACCACCAAGTACGAGAACACCCTGGGCCGTCACCGCATCAACGCCCTGGCCGGTTACTCCTACCTCTACAACGTCTATGACGGCTTCAGCGCCGGCAACTCCAACTTCCCGACCTCCAGCTATCTCTACAACAGTCTCGGACAAGGCACCTTCCTCACCGACGAGGACCATACTGCCTCGATGAGCTCCTACAAGAACGACAACACGCTGGTCGGCTTCTTCGGACGTGTGAGCTATGGCTACGACAACCGCTACAACGTGATGCTCTCCATCCGTCGCGAAGGCAGCTCGAAGTTCGGTGCCAACAACAAGTGGGGTAACTTCCCATCCGCATCGCTGGGCTGGAACATCATCAACGAGTCGTGGATGAAGGGTGTCAAATGGCTCGACAACCTGAAGCTCCGTGCCGGCTACGGCGTGACGGGCGTCATCCCATCGTCGTCCTACCTTTCGCTCACCATGTTCGACTACGACACCTACGGCTGGCATCGCAACACCGACGGCACGTGGGCACAGTCGCTCAAGGTAAGCCAGAACCCCAATCCGAACCTCAAGTGGGAGAAGACCAAGGAGTTCAACGTGGGCCTTGATTGGGCCGTGCTGGGCAATCGCCTGAGTGGTTCGGTCGATGTCTATACCAAGAAGACCGTCGATCTGCTCTACGACTATGCCGTGCCCGTCCCGCCCAACATGTACAGCCAGACCACTGCCAATGTGGGTCAGATGCGCAACACGGGCGTCGAGGTGCTCATCAACGCCACACCTGTCGAGACCAAGAACTTCAGCTGGCACACGACCCTCACCCTTTCGCACAACACCAACAAGCTGCTCAGCCTCAGCAACGACCTCTACGAGACTGACAACTTCCAGGAACTCTGGGGCGGTCTGTCAGACCCAATCTCGCTGCCAACCCACTGCATGGAGATCGGCCACACGCTGGGCGACTTCTGGGGCCTTAAGTCGGTAGGCGTTTCGAAGAACGGCGTAGTCCTTGTCGAAGTGAAGGATGCCGACGGCAACTGGGTTGCCAAGGAATGGGATTCAAGCTATAACCTCGAGTCCAACCGCCAGCGTCTGGGCAATGGTCTGCCTTCGGTCTACATGGGCTGGAACAACACCTTCCGCTATCGCGACTTCGACTCTCGCTGCAGTTCACCGGCCAGTTCGGCTACCAGATCCTCAACGAGCAGCGTGCATTCTATCAGAACAACTCCATCGCCTACAACCGCCTGAAGAGTGCAGCCGACCTGCACGCAGCCATCAACCCCGACGGCTCGCCTGCCCTCGACGAGGACGGCAAGCAGATCATGGTGGCTCTCTCGAACTCGATGGCACAGGGCTTCTGGAGCGATCATCTTGAGGATGGCGACTTCGTCAAGCTCCAGTCTGCTACCCTCGGCTATACTTATGCACCAAAGAACGACACGCTCAGGAAGTACATCAAGAGCGCCCGTATCTACGTCAGTGGCCAGAACCTCTTCTGCATCACCGGCTACTCAGGCCTCGACCCCGAGGTATCGAACTACTTCCTCTCCCCAGGCGTCGATAGCCGCGACAAGTACCCGACAGTACGCAGCTGGACCATCGGTCTTAACATCAACTTCTAAAAACAGTCAAACTCACTATGAAACTCAAGAATATTTTCATTGGCCTCGCATGCTGTGCTGCCCTGTGTCTATCAACTGCGTGCACCGACCTTGACGAGACCGTATATGATGCCCTGACCGACGAGACCATCGACACAGAGGACGAGAATGTGGTCGGATTCATGATGGGCGAAGCTTTGGCCAACTTCCGCTATATCTACTGGACTTGGAACGGCTACTTCGATCTGCAGGAAGAGTGCGGCGACCTCTATTGCACCCCCAAGCGCATCGGCGTAGGCTGGGGCGACCTTTACATCAATATGCACAAGCACAACTGGACCTCGAGCCAGGAGCATCCCTACAACCTCTGGTACAACGGATACGTCTGCATCGGATATTGCAACAAGTGTCTCGATGTACTTCCTGAAGAGAAGGCCTACGAACGCGCTCAGATGCGTTTCCTCCGCGCACAGGTCTATTACATGCTCTTCGACGCCTTCCGCAACGTGCCCATCGAGACCACCCAGCAGGTCGAAGCCGGCTATCTGCCACAGCAGAACACTGCCGAGGAGGTGTTCAACTTCGTCGTTTCTGAGATGGAAGCCATCAAACAGGACCTTGGCACCGACCATGTCTTCGGCTATGCCAATCGCTTTGCTGCCGACATGACACTGGCCAAGCTCTACCTCAACTACAATGCCTACTTCAATGCTTCAGGCAACGAGTACTACCAGAAGGCACTCGCCGAAGTGAACGACGTGATCGACAATGGCGGCTACTCGCTGGCTCCGCGCTACGAGGACAACTTCAAGGCCGACATCTCGGGCTCGCCCGAGGTTATCTTCGCCATCCCCCTCGACTCGAAGCATGCCTCCCACAACTACAATGTCAACAAGTGCCTCGTCGGTGCCGGTGCTGCCGCCTACGGCTATTCAGGTTCGCCCTGGAACGGTTCGTGCGCCATCCCCCAGTTCATCGACACCTACGATCCTGACGACAAGCGTTTCGCCCTCACCTGGGCTCATGGCATACAGTATGCAGCCGTGAAGAATGCCGATGGCACCTACACCCCACAGGCTGGCGACCCCATCCCCTTTGCAAACGACGACTGGTCGGGCACCGGCTACCTCAACTATTCGAAGATGGTACACTCCATCGACAATCCCGGCGCATACATGCAGGAAGGCTATCGTTTCGTGAAGAACGAGATCGTTCCTGAAGACAAGGGCACCTATGGTGACGATGTCGCTTTCTATCGCCTCGCCGATGCCATGTTCATCAAGGCAGAGTGCCTGCTCCGCATCAGCACTGCCAACGACGAAGAGGCTGCTCGCCTCATCTCTGAAGTACGTGCCCGTGCCTTCGACTCTTCGAGCAAGGCAAAGCGCAACGCCGGTCAGCTCCGTGGTGGTTCAGTATATGCTTATGGTCATGACGAATACACGGGCGAAGGTGTCACCAACTGGGGCAACCACGTATTCACCAGCGAGGGCGGCGACGACATCGAACTCGGTGGCCTTCTGGATGACCTGGCTTGGGAGTTCGTCGGCGAACACCACCGCCGTCAGGACCTGATCCGCTTCAAGATGGCCGACGGCCGCAACGTCTTCAACGGCAAATCCTGGTTCTGCAAGGATGCCACCACCGAGACCCATTGGGACTACTTCCCCATCCCGAAGGATGCACGTGATGCCAACCAGAGCCTCGTCCAGAACCCGGGCTATACCGACTAACAAGAACGACACATTTTATAATATATAAAGAAGACTGAATTATGAATATCAAACATATTTCAACAGTTGCACTCCTGACTGGCATCATGGCACTGCCGATAATGACCAGCTGCGGCGACAATGAGAACTTCTCAGTCGATCATGTGCTGACCCCGGACGAGCTGGCCGAGATGCGTCGTCAGGACTCTATCGCCGAAGTGCTGCGCAACACCATCAATGCCGACCTGGTACTCACCTACGACTGCGAATTCTACATCTCGGAGAGCAGTTATGATGGCACGACTGTCAATGTCGAGATTGACAAGATTGCCGAACTCTTCGGCCTCACCCACGAGCAAGTAATTGCCGGTATTGCCGAAGAAGAAGGTGCACCCGAGATCCTTGGCCTTGCCATCGAGGGCACAACGCATGCCGACAACATGACCAAGACCAACACCAACTCCTCATGGGGACACTGGTGGAGCGCCGAGGGCAATGTCACCCAGTGGGGTGCCGATGCTTACGTCTTTGCAGAGTATGACCCCGAAGCCGAGGTCTTCAACGTCGGCCAGTATCCCGGTCACTGCGTAGCTGGCACCACCTATCAGTTCATCGAAGGCCTGCGCTACCAGGACTATCGTGTTGCCGTGGTGATCCGTGCCAAGGCCACCGAGCGTGGCGAAGTCGTGGCCAGCGTAGTGGGCACTCAGGAACTTACCCTCACGACCAAGACCACCTATGGCTACGAAGCCGAAGCCGTACCTGGCTTCGATGCTGACAAGCTCCTTTCCGACCTTGGCATCGCGTCGATTGACGAGGCTTCCTGGCTTGCCGTCAAGACTGATGGCTCGTATGCCCAGGAGTACAATGCCGACTTCGACGGCTTCTGGTACGATATGCAAGGCTTTGCAGGCCAGTGGGGTGACGATGCTTCAGTCTATTGCGGACATTCAAATGACACCATCGTCGTAGGCCAGTTCCCTGCACGTCTCGAGGCAGGAACCAACCTCACCATCCAATATGGTGCAATTGCCAACGACAAGATCGAACTGCTCACCATCCACGTCATCATCGAGGCTGGCGACGACATCAATGCGGCTACGGTGGTCGATACACAGAATCTCTCCCTCGTCCAGAAGACGACCTACGGCTACGAGTCAGTAGAAGTGCCCGGTCAGGATCTGGCCAAGGCCATGACGGACCTGGGCGTCGCTTCGCTCGACGAGATCACCTGGATCGGCACCCTGCCCGACGGCACCTACACCCAGGCTTATACCGCCGATCCCAATGCCTTCTGGTACGACATGGAGGGCTATGTGGGTTCGTGGGGCGACAGCGCCTCGGTCTTCTGCGGCCTCTACGATGGCGTGATCAAATTGGGTCAATATCCCGACCATCTGCACGCCGGCGACCAGGTAACTGTCCACTATGGTGCCTACGCCAATAGCAAGATTGTCCTCTTCAACATCACGCTTACCATTGCAGCCAGCGACGACATCAACGCTGCTACGCTGGTCGGCACTCAGGAACTCACCCTCGAAACCGAGACCACCTTTGGTTACGAAGCCGAAGAAGTGCCCGGTCAGGATTTCGACAAGCTCTTTGCCGACCTCGGCGTTACGTCGCTCGACGAAATCACCTGGTTTGGCGTACAGGCCGACGGCACTTACACCCAAGCCTACACGGCCGACCCCAATGCCTTCTGGTATGATTTGGACGGCTTCGTAGGCTCGCATGGCGACAATGCCTCGGTCTATTGCGGCCTCTACGATGGTGTGATCAAGGTAGGACAGTTCCCCGACCGCCTGCATGCTGGTGACAAGGTGACCGTACAATTCGGTGGTTATGCCAATGGTAAGGCCGAAATCTTCAAGGTTACCGTGGTCATCAACGAATATGTCGATCCTGAAACTGCTCCCGAAGGCCAGCCTGAAAACATGACCCAGGACATCACCCTGGCTTGGACTTGCAATGCCGACTGGGTTGGCTCGGAAGAGGTCGATGTGCGCGAAACGCTCCGCAATGCCTTCAAGATGACTACCTACCAGATTTTCCAGGCCTTCCAAAACGGGGAGCTCAAGATGTACAATGGCCAGATTACCGAGGGCGAGCCCAACTATACCGGTGAAGCCCCAGGTTATTGGCTCAATGTCAATGGCGAGACAGTGGAATGGGGTCCCGATGCCGCCTACTACTGCTTCCTCGAACTTCGCAAGGATGCCTGCGTGGTCTATGGTGCCAACCATCCCGAAAACCTGACCACAGCGCTCGACTCGAAGTTGACCTACTACGTGGTATGCAATGGTGCAACAGTGACCCTCAACATCAACATCAATATTGCAGCCCCTGCCGACCCCGCCAGTGGTGCCAGGCACCGTCGCGGCGTGCGTCATCCTTTTACTCCCGTTAACTTCCACTAACTCCTGTTAACTCCCATAAACTCCATAAACATGAAACTCTATAACATCGCTATGGCAGGCCTTCTTGGCCTTGCCGTAGCAGGTATGACAAGTTGTGATGATGGGTTCGAGGACAAGCTCACCGGCCTTACCGGTGCCATTACCCCAACCAACGAGGACGGCAGCGACATCACCCTCGCACCCGACGACACCTTCTATTCCTATTCCTTCACCAGTCTTTCCAACTGGACAGCCACCGTTACCGAAGGTGCCGACTGGCTCTCCCTTCGTGAGAAGGAGGGCATCGGTGGCTACAAGACCCTTGGCCTCGTGTGCGACAAGTTTGTCGTGACGGTCGATAAGGGCGAGACGGCCGACCCCGCCACGACGGTTCGCAATGCCGTCGTAGTGATCAAGTGCGGTGCCAGCGAGCAGACCATCCGCGTGACGCAAACTGCCACCGTAGTCGAGAAGGTAGAAGAAATCGAGGACATCGAAAAGTACTACAAGCCTGCCGAATTCGGCTCGATGGACATGTACTCCAGCTCGGCCCGCTGGTCGTTCGCCCGTATGAAGCAGTCCGAACACTTCTTTGTATTCTGGGAAGCAGGCTTTGGTGACGATCCTAATGCCGAATCGGTTCCTGCCGAACTTCGCGTCGATATCGACGATCTGCTCCAGAAGGCTGAGAAGTTCTACAACAC
>Ga0247608_10007243_pt1 | contig 11420 bp, 8 predicted proteins | sample 176DNAGHGlowgp2_FD_193490 | JGI IMG/M metagenome (GOLD analysis project Ga0247608, IMG submission 193490) | Sheep rumen microbial communities from Palmerston North, Manawatu-Wanganui, New Zealand - 1766 DNA GHGlow gp2 | ecosystem: Host-associated > Mammals > Digestive system > Stomach > Rumen ... | reverse complement strand
CCAGAAAGTTTAAAAGAAAATGGTGCACAAATTATTTTAGGAAATACTTACCATTTATATTTTAGACCTGGTTCTAAATTAGTAAAAGAGGCTGGAGGACTTCATAAATTTATGAATTGGGATAGACCAATTCTAACAGATAGTGGAGGATTTCAAGTATTTAGTCTAGCTGATTTAAGAAATATTAAAGAAGAAGGTGTTGACTTTAAATCAGAACTTGATGGTTCAAAACATTTCTTCTCTCCAGAAAAAGTTATGGAGATTGAAGAGGATCTTGGAGCAGACATCATAATGTGTTTTGATGAATGTTGTCCATATCCAAGTGATTATGACTATACTAAAAAGTCAATGGAAAGAACCACAAGATGGGCTAAGAGATGTAAAGATTCTCATAAAACAGATCAAGCTTTATTTGGAATAATTCAAGGTGGTTTTTATAAAGACTTAAGAACAGAATCTGCTAAACAATTAATAGATTTAGATTTTCCAGGTTATGCAATTGGAGGAATCAGCGTAGGAGAACCTAAAGATAAATTTTTAGATATGTTATACCATACAACTCCTTTAATGCCAGAAAATAAACCTAGATATTTAATGGGAGTTGGAACTCCAGATTATCTATTAGAAGCTTCAATGGCAGGAATAGATATGTGCGATTGTGTACTTCCAACAAGACTTGCAAGAAATGGTACAGCTCTTACATCTCATGGAAAAGTAGTTGTTAGAAATGCTACTTATGAAAGAGATTGGGGAAAACTTGATGATGAGTGTGATTGCTATACTTGCAAGAACTACACTAGAGCATATTTAAGACATTTAGTAAAATGCAAAGAAATAGAAGCTGCAATGCTTCTTTCAATTCATAATATTCACTTCTTGACTAATTTGATGGAGAGAGTTAGAATTGAAATTGAAAATGATAATTTGAAGAATTTTGTCCAAGAATTTTATAAAAAATATGGATACACAAAAGAGGAGGAAAGTATATGAATTTAATTGATGAGGCGGAAATTAGAAAATCTAATAATGATCAAAACCAGGCTCAAAAGAAATTGATTTTGATTGTTATAGCTGTAGCTATTTTAATAGTATCAGCAGTTTTACTTTATCTATATATAAATAATCTTAAAAACCAACAACTTAAGGTTTTTGTAGATGGAAGTCAAAAATCACAAATAAATATTTTTAGAAAAGCAGATGATGGTACACTTCTTACAGGAAAAGATGCAAAAGGAAATGACACATATTATATATCAATAAAAGATTTTGCAAAATATTTTAACAATTACAATCTTCATACTGGCTTACCAAATTCATATATTGAGCATGATTATTCAAATTGTTATATAGAAAATCCATATGAAATAACGGTATTCACTGTAGGTGAAACCAAAATAACAAAACATGAAACATTAAATAATAATAATATAGTAGAAATATCTATATCTTCTAAAATTTATGCTGAAGGTGATACAATATATGCTCCAAGTGATGCTATAGAAAAAGCATTTAATTGCAAAATATACTACACTGCCGCAGAAAATAAATTCCAAGTATTTTCACTTACATATCTTGTTCAAACATATGGAAACAAATTTCCACTTAGTGCAGTAAAACCAAGTATTAATTCATCAGATCCTTCTTATGAAGAATTTCAAAATCAAAAAGCTGTAGCTAGAGGATATTTAATCATAAAAGATCCAAGTAACGGTAAATTAGGAGTACTTAATATAAATGATCCAAAGGCAACAAAAGACTTTGAAAAAACAAATACTCTTAAAGACACAAGCAATTTAGAGATTGGATTAAAATATTCTACAATAAGATTTATAGAAGATAATGAAACCTTCTATGTAAAGACTGAAGACAATAAAGTTGGAATTATCAATAATGATGGAAGATCTATAGTAAATCCTATTTATTTATCAATAGATACATTAGATTCATCAAGTGGAACCTATGTTGCACAAAGTGATACAGGAAGATTTGGAGTAATTGATAGTAATCAAAAAAATGTTATTCCTTTTGACTTTGATCAAATAGGAATTACTGAGACCTATGGAGATCCAAATGTCACAAATAAGTATTTATTATTAGACTACTATATTCCAGTTAAAAACTCTGATGGTTATACTTTCTATAGTAAACAAGGAGCAAGATTGATAGCAAATCAATCATTTAAAGGAGTTGGATGTGCAAATAATTCTTCTCAAACAGGAAGTGGAAGTAGAGGAGTTGTTGTTATTCCAGAATTACATTCAGTTATAATTTCTTATGATGAACAAATTGCTGGAGATGATGGCAGACCTAGAACAGCTACTTTCTATGGAGTAGTTGGTGATTTATATGCTACTGATGGAAATGTTTCTAAGATGGAAAGCATAGCGGGACACTTTACTCAAATTTATGCTAGAGAAGTTAGTGGAAAGACAACATATATGGCAGTTCAAGAAGGAACATCAGTTGATGTTGTTGAATTTATAAATAACTATTATAGTCAAATACAACAAGGTGGACAAACACAAGAGCAAGCAAATGTAGTTGAGAATCAAGAAGGAACAGAAGGAGAAGGACAACAAGAACCTACAGCTTCTCAAGGATAGGAAAGGATATTAAATGGATAAGAACCAAATTATATCAACATTGTTAGTTATCGCAATAATATTAATTGTTTATTTAAATATCTATTTTCAAAATAAAAGACAAGCAAAAAAAATAAAAGAAATGCAAGCTGCAATAAAAGAGGGAGACCATATTATAACTTATACTGGTCTTTCTCGGAATTGTAGAAAAAGTATTAGAGGATAGAGTTATTGTTAAACTATATCCAGATAACATTAAGGTATCTATTGAAAAATGGGCAATTAGTGGCTTAGATGATAGATCAATAGAAGAAAAGAAAAAATAACATAAGATAACAAAATATGAGAAAACATAGCTTAGGAAGGTAAAAAAATGAAAGCACAAAAAATTCTAAACATATTATTAATGGTACTAATTATTCTATTAATTTCAATAATATCTTTTGTTGGAATTTTTGAACAAAAGCAAGCAAAAATGGCTAACTTAATTCCTGATTATCAATTAGGAATCAATTTAAAAGGTTACAGAGCAATTAGCCTTGAAGTATTAAATGAAGTTGCAAGTGATGAAGAAGATACTAATACTACTTCAGAGGTTGTATCTGAAGAAACAGAAAACTCTAATGAAACAGCAGAGAATACAACAAACGAAGAAAATGCAACTAATGAGACAAATGACACTGTTACATTAGCAAGTGTTGAGGATATTTCAAAATATAATAAAAATGCAAGTGTTATAAGAAAAAGATTAAAGAAATTAGGTGTAGAAGACTACACTGTAACTGTAGATCCTAATACTGGAAAAATTGATATTACATTACCAGAAAATAAAGACACAGATACTATTATAGCTGATATTACACAAGTTGGTAAATTTAAAATAGTTGATTCAGATAGTAAAGATGTATTAATGACAAATAAAGACATTAAATCAGTAGACATTACAACTGAAAAGCAGGGTACTGATGCGGATGGAGAACCTATTACTTATATTTATATGACAATTAATTTTAATTTAGAAGGATCATCAAAATTTACTAATTTAACAAAGACATATCAAAATATAGTTCCTGAGAATACTTCAGAAGAAAACACTGAAAATACTGCTGAAGGTGAAAATTCAGAAACCGAAAATTCTGCAGAACAAGCAAGTGAGGTTGTTCAAGAAGAAACAAAGACTCCTACTCAAGTTACTTTAAGAATAGATGACACCGATTTAATGACTACATATTTTACAACTGTAAATGATACTGGTTCATTATCATTAACTGTTGGAAATTCAGCATCAGCTGTTGGAGATTTTGAATCAATGGTAGTTGCTGCTGAAAACTTAGCAGCAATAATAGAAAATGATCCATTAAATCATCAATATGAGGTAAATACAAATATATATGTCAATACAACTTTAGATTCTAATAAAGTTAAATTAATAGCATGTATAGAAATTGCAATAGCTTTACTTATAGCTTTAGTAGTTATCGCAAAATTTAGATTAAATGGTTTAGCTGCTACTATTTCTTCAGTTGGCTTTATTGGCTTATTGTTATTAGCTATTAGATTTGGAAATGTAAAATTATCACTAGAAGGAATATTTACAATAGAATTAGTTTACTTATTAAATATGATTTATAATCTTCTATTGTTAAAGAGATTAAATAAAGAAAATTTAACAAGTAAAGAAAGAATCATGGCTTACAAAGAATCAATGCATAAATATTTACTAATACTAGTTCCAATTGCAATTATAGTTGTAGCATTTACTGTAATTAGTTCTTGGGGGACATTAAATAGTATTGGTTTAGTATTATTCCTAGGAGGAGCAATTAGTAGCGCATATAATGCAATTGTTTCGTATGTATACATAAGATCAACTAATAAGCAATAAAGAGAGGAAGGACTTTTAAAAATGAAGAAGATATTTAACAACGAAAAGTTTAAAATTGCTGCTTATGGTTTATTAATTGTAATCTTTATAGCTGCAATAATTGTTACTATAGTAAAAGGCATTAATGTTGGAATATATTATGCTGAAGGAACATCAATCAAATTTACTGTTCCAGGTGAAGATGTTAGTGTTAATGACATTAAAGTAATAGCTGATGAGATTTGGGATGACCAATATGTTTTAATAGAAAAAGTTGAATTGTTTAATGATAGTATTTCTATAAAAGTACATGATTATGAAGATGATGATTTACAAAAATTATGTGATAAATTAAATGAGAAATATGGAAAAGAATTAAAAATTGATGAAAACTTCTACTCAGAACATGTTTCGAATGTTAGACTTAGAACTTTAATATTACCATATATTTTACCTCTAGGAATATCATTATTATTAATATTAGGATATTATGCAATTCGTTATAAAGGTACTAAAGAAATGATAGGATTAATAAAATATTTAGTTATCTTTGAAGGATTGTTATATAGTAGTTTAGCATTATGTAGAATTCCATTTGGAGTATTTACAATGCCAGTAGCATTAATTATCTATTTAGGTGTAATAATTATTTATACTGCTTATAACGAGAATAAAACAAATGCCTAAATAAATTAAATATATAAAGTGGGGATGTGTTTTAGAAGATTAAAGGAGATAAAAGCACATATCCACTTTTTTTATAAATTTGAAAGGGAAATCTATGGAAGAAAAAATCAAAAAAATTAAGAGCCAAATTGCAGAACAACTTAAGTCAATTAAAGATAAAAATTCTTTAGAAGACGTAAGAATTAAATTCCTTGGGAAAAAAGGAGAAGTTACAGAACTTCTTAAAGAGTTTAAAGATTTACCAAAGGAAGAAAAACCAAAATTTGGTAAAGTTCTTAATGAATTAAAAAATGAAATTGAAAATAGTATAAAAGAAAGAGAAACAAAATTAAAGGCAGAAGAGATTTCTAAAAAGCTTGAAGAAGAAAAAATAGATGTTACATTACCATCTAAAAAAATAATTAGAGGAAGTAAACATCCATTAACTAGAGTAATTGAAGAAATTGAAGACTTATTTGTTTCTATGGGATATGATGTTTGTTCTGGTCCAGAACTTGAAACAGATGAATTTTGCTTTGAAAGATTAAACTTACCAAAAGGACATCCTGCACGTGATATGCAAGATACTTTCTATATTACTACTGAGTATTTGCTAAGAACACAAACTTCTGCTGTTCAAGCACATACAATGATGGATAATAAAGAAAAAGGACCTATCCGTGAAATAGTTCCAGGAAAAACATATAGAAGAGAAGATGATGCAACACATTCTCATCAATTTAATCAAGTTGAAGGATTAGTTGTAGATAAAGATATATCTTTTGCTGATTTAAAAGGAACATTAGAAATCTTTATGAAGCACATGTTAGGACAAAATACAGAATTAAGATTTAGACCAAGCTATTTCCCTTTTACTGAGCCAAGTTACGAGGTAGATGTAAGTTGCTTCAAATGCGGAGGAAAAGGATGTAATCTATGTAAACATACAGGATGGATAGAATTGCTTGGAGCTGGAATTGTACATCCAAACGTATTAAGAATGAATGGATATGATCCAGATGTATATAGTGGTTTCGCGTTTGGTACAGGCTTAGATAGACTTGCAATGTTCAAATATGAGATTACAGATATTAGATTATTATATTCTAATGATGTAAGATTTTTGGAACAATTTGATCGTAAAGATATCTAGAAATACAAATAAAACAAAATATTAGATTTAGAAAGGTTATATTATGATATTAAGTACAAATTTTCTTAAAAGTTACCTTGATTTAAAAGATATAGATTTTGATGATGAAGCAAATATTATAAAACTTGCAGATCAAATGACACTTTTAGGAAATGAATATGATAGTGCAGGAAAGTTAATAAATGCTACTAATCTTGTAATTGGCGAAGTTAAAGAATGTGAAATGCATCCTGATTCTGATCATTTACATGTATGTAAAGTAAATATTGGTGATGGAAAAATTGAGCAAATAGTTTGTGGTGCACCAAATGTTAGAAAAGGATTAAAAGTAATAGTAGCACTTCCAGGTGCAAAATTACCAGAAATAGAAATAAAGAAAAGTGTTATTAGAGGAGTTGAATCTAATGGAATGCTTTGCTCTTTACTTGAACTTGGAATAGATAAAAAATTCTTAAGCCCTAAGGATTATGAAGGAATTCATGAGCTAGACGAAGCTGCAGTTCCTGGAGAAGATCCAATAAAATATATGAAACTAGATGATGGAGTAATCGATTTTGATTTAACAGCAAATCGTGGAGATTTACTTTCTGTTTTAGGAATGGCTTATGAAGTAGGTGCTTTACTAAACAAAAAAGTTAAACCTATTGATTTAAAACATAAAGAATCAAATGTTGATTTTTCTAAGAATTTTAAAGTTAAAGTAGATACAGAAAATTGCAAAATTTATTTAGCTAAAAGAGTTGATAATGTTGTAATTAAAGAAAGTCCACAAGAAATAAAAGAAAAATTAATTGCTTGTGGTATTAGACCAATTAATAATGTAGTTGATATTTCTAACTATGTTATGATGGAAACAGGACAACCACTTCATTTCTTTGATGCTGATAAATTAAATGGAACTATTCTAGTAAGAATGGCAAAAGAAAATGAAAAACTTACTACTCTTGATTCAAATGAGAGAGTTTTAAGTGAAGAAGACATTGTTATAACTGATGGAAAGAAACCAATCGCCCTTGCAGGAGTAATGGGAGGATTAGATACAGAAATAACAGAAGAAACAAAAAGTGTAGTAATTGAATCAGCAATTTTTGATAATGTTCATATTAGAAAAACTTCAAATAAGATTTTAAGAAGTGAAGCAAGCAATAGATTTGAAAAAGGTATTGATCCAAATAGAACATATATGGCAATTGAAAGAGCTTGCAAATTATTAGAAGAATATGCAGACGGCTCTGTAGAAAAAGGAATGTGTGCTGTAGATAACGCAAACAAAGATGATAAGAAAATTGACATTACAGTAGCAAATATATGCAATATTTTAGGAATAGTTATTCCTGAAAAAGAAATAATTAATGTATTTAAAAGACTTGGATTTGAAGCTGAAGTTTCTGGTAAAGATAAGAAAGGAGATATTAATAATTTCTTCAATAAATCTTTACAATTAACTGATGGAGAGAATTGTAAGAAATATGAAAAAGAGCAAGATGATATTTTAACTGTAACAGTTCCTTCTAGACGTATAGATATTTCTATTAAAGAAGATTTAATAGAAGAAGTAGGAAGAATATATGGAGTTGATAAAATTAAAGGAAGAGTAATAGAACTTCCAATTAAGAGAGGCCATTTTGATCAAACTAGTCGTGAAATTAGAAACAAAATGATCGATCTTGGATTAGATGAAACTCTTACATATTCATTAATGAATCCAGAAGAAACAAAGAGATTTACTCTTTATGATGAAAGAGAATCTATTGGAGTTCTTTCACCAATAACAGAAGAAAGAAGCTTCTTAAGACAAACTCTAGTATCATCACTTTACAAAACATATGAATATAACAAAGCTAGACAAAATAAAGATATTAGTATATTTGAACTTGCTAAATCTTTCTACAAAGTAGATGAAAACTATTTTGAAGAAAACAAATTAGCAGGACTTATGACAGGAAGATATTTTACTGGACTTAATGAAGTAAAAGTAGACTTTTATGTAATTAAAGGTGTAGTTGAAGAAGTATTAGAATTTTTAGGCTATGCAAATAGATATAGTTTTATTACAGATAAAAAGCTTCCAAAAGATATGCATCCAGGAAAAACTGCTTTAATTAGTGTTAATAATGAAACAGTAGGATTTATTGGAGAAGTAATACCAACATTATCAAATGATGAAGTATTAGTATTTGAAATAAATCTTGATAAATTACTTGCTAAACAAGTAGGAAAAATGAAATATAAAGAGATTTCAAAATTCCCAACAGTTGAGAAAGATATAGCACTATTAGTTGATAAAGAAGTGTTAGCTGGAGATATTCAAAAAACTATAAAATCTAGTGGTGGAAAACTACTTCTTTCAAGTAGAGTATTTGATTTATATGATGGTAAAGGAATCGCTGAAGGTAAGAAGAGTATTGCATTTAGACTTACTTTAGGATCTGATAAAGAGACTTTAACAGATGAACAAATTAATGAAGAAATTTCAAAAATAGTAACTAGTCTAGAAAAGAAATTTAATTGTGAATTAAGAGGATAGTCTTTATATAGGATAAAGCCAATAAAATAGGGCTTTATCCTTATTTTTTTATTTTTTATTAATATGCAATTTTGTATTGAAAAAAAAGTCGAAATGTAATATAATCAGCATGGAATAAAATAGGAAATAAAGGGTTTTGGCGTTTTTTGAGACTTTACATATTTCCTAATTCTAAAGAGGAGGAATAAATGGTCGAAGTACTATGCAAAGATGAAGAGCAAACAAGACAATTTGCAAAAAATCTTGCTACCATTTTTAGAAGAGGAGATGTTATTGTACTTTCTGGCGAATTAGGAGCAGGAAAGACTAAATTTGTTGAAGGCTTTTTAGAGCACTATGGCTTAGAAGAAGAAGTTAGTTCTCCTACTTTTACAATTGTTAATGAATATCATAATAACAGAATGGATATTTATCATTTTGATCTTTATAGAATGAATGATATTTATGAATTTGAAAATATAGGAGGAGAAGAGTATTTCGAGAAAGGAATTTGTATCTTTGAGTGGGGAGAATTAATAGAAGATATACTTCCAGAAAATTATCTTAAAATTTCATTTGAGAAAGATGAAATAAATGATAATATTAGAAAACTTATATTAGAACCTGTTGGCAATAGATTCAATGATTCGGATTTTAGTGAATTTATACCACAGAAAGATTAAAAATTTTATTTGTAAAGGGTTGAAAAAATGAAAGTTCTAGCATTAGACACATCCTCTACTAAGGAAGCCTCATGTGCTATAGTAGAAGATGGCGCAACTTTGGTGAAGCTGCAAGGGAATGAAGGGAAAGATCATTCTCAAACACTAATGCCAATGATAAAAGAGATTTTCGATAAATCAAGTTTACAATTAAAAGATATGGATTTATTATCTTGCGGAAAAGGACCAGGATCTTTTACAGGTCTTAGGATAGGAATTGCCACAATTGATGCTTTCAAAGATGTAACAAATATTCCAGTTTGTGGAGTAAGTTCATTAGAGGCATTAGCATATGGAGCAATCTTAAAAAAGGGAAAAAGAGATTGCAAAATTCTATCAATGGTTTCTGCAAAATATGAAAATGTATATTTCGCAGTCTACAGATTTCATAATGGTCATTTATCATTATATAAAAATCCTGAGGTTGCTAATATTTCAGATACACTTAATTTTATTGATTTACAAGAACCTTTATTTATTGTTGGTGATTACATTCCAGAAAAGATGGAACCAATATTTAAAGTAATTGAAGACAGAGAAATGGCTGAAGGTAAAGACATTATTCGCCATGAATATATTACTAACTTACCATCAATGGCTGAATGTATTGGAATAGCTGCAGAAGAAAAATATAATTTAGGTACTATAGCTGACTTAAATCATATTTCACCATATTATTTAAGAAAGCCTCTAGCTGAAAGACAAAAAGATCCAGATTATTTTGAAGATAGTGAAATTTCAGTTTTAAATATGACTACTATAGATTTAGACTATGTAAAAATGAATTATGAAAAATTCACAAATATATGGAGTCTTAAAATATTAGAGGATGATTTTAAAAATTCAAAATATCTAGTAGCTAAAAGAAATGATGAAGTTCTAGGATTTCTATCTTATAGAATTGTTCTAGACGAACTTGAAATAATGAACATTGTTGTTCGAGAAGATTACAGACGAAAAGGTATAGCATCTAAGATGTTAAGTAATCTAATTATAAAAGAAGATTATGAAAAGATTAATCTTGAAGTTAATATTAATAATATAGCTGCTATTACACTTTATAAAAAATTTGGCTTTATGCAAGTAGGAAATAGAAAGAAATACTACAATGGCAGTGAAGATGCAATATTAATGTCAATTTAAACTTGAGAGGAATACAAATGAGAAAACAAAGAGAAGTATCATATAAGGATCTAAAATACACATGTGACCCAGAGATTTTTGACTTTGAGACCACTGCGGATTTGGATTCGAATTATCAAGGGATAGGCCAAAAGAGAGGAATTGAATCCTTGCAATTTGGCCTATCTATTGACACTAGTGGATATAATGTTTATGTAGAAGGACCTGGAGGATCAGGAAAAACAACATATACCAAAGAGTTTTTAAATAGTATTTCAAAATCTAAAAAAGCTCCTCAAGATTGGGTATATGTATATAATTTTGATGTACCAAATGAACCAATTGCTATAAACTTGCCAGCTGGTGAAGGTGTGGTTTTCCAAACTACAATGGAAAACTTCATAAAAGATATTAGAAATGATATTAAATCAACCTTTAGAAATAAAGATTTTGAAAAAGAAAAACAAATTATAAATAATCAATATCAAGAAGTTAAATCAAAATTATTAGAAGATTTAAATGCTAAATCTGCAAAATATGGCTTTCAAGTTAAAAGTTCAGAAGGTGGTATCTACATGATGCCAGTAATGAATGGTGAAGTTATAAAAGAAGAAGATTTTGATAAATTAGATGAAGATATTAAAGCAGAATATGAAGAAAAATCTAGTTTAGTTCAAAATCAAATTATTCAAGTTATAACTAAACTTAAAGAATTAGATGAAGAAGCTGATAAGAAAATTGCAGAATGGCAATCAAATATTGTACTTCTTACTATTGAAGGTAGAGTATCATATGTAAAATCTCA
>Ga0247608_10007241_pt1 | contig 11422 bp, 7 predicted proteins | sample 176DNAGHGlowgp2_FD_193490 | JGI IMG/M metagenome (GOLD analysis project Ga0247608, IMG submission 193490) | Sheep rumen microbial communities from Palmerston North, Manawatu-Wanganui, New Zealand - 1766 DNA GHGlow gp2 | ecosystem: Host-associated > Mammals > Digestive system > Stomach > Rumen ... | reverse complement strand
TCTTCAATAGCTTTTAATATCTTATCGTCTGTAACACCATTCATACTTCTATTATCAACAAATTTTAACCAGTTTTCAAGTTTTGTATTAAATATACCTTCATTAAACTTACTCAAAAATATATAAATAGATGTAAAATTAAAATTTGTTTTTTTATAATCATCACCAAATTTAGTGTTTCTATATGTCGGTTCTATTATCTCTATAGGTGTTTTTCTATCAAAAATCTCACATCTTTTACTAATTTTATCTTTAATAATCCAAATGCTATACACATTAGGTATTTTTTTTAAACTACTACCGGATTCCACACCATCTAACAACATCAAAGAATTATAGAAAATACCTCTTTCTACAAAATTATCATAATATACACTCTGCACTTCAACATCTACATATGTGTTATTTGTAGTTTTTATCCTAACATCTAATAAACCACTTCTATTTTCTTCATATTTTTTTATCATTTCAGAATTTCTATATTCTAAATCCTTAATCTCAGGCATAAGATTATATTCTTCAGATAAAGCATTCAATAAATCTATGAGTAGATCTTTATTTTTCTCAACACCAAATAACCTCTTAAAGACATAATCACTAGTTGGCAAGATATTAGCATTTACATCTCCCATGTACATAGTCTATCTATATTTTAAAGATAGTTATAATTTTGCACATTATTTACTTATATTTCGAATATTTTAATTTTAAAATTTGTAATTAAGAAAAATAATAATTATCCAAAACTGAAAATAAAAAATACAATAAAAAAAACAGTAAAATTTTACTAAAATAAAGGTTTTTACATTTTATATTAAGTCGGTTCGCCGATTTAGAAGGTGTTGCCTACTTTTAAAGTAGGTACATTCGTAGAAACGAATACATAGTGTATTTTAATATACATGTATTAAGCCAGTACGGCATTTGAGTACGTATATTTACTACTTTCTTAGAAAGTAGTAATAAAATTTCTTCAAATATTTTTTTTTATCAAAATTATATATATATATATAAGATACTATATGGTAGAGTTTATTAAAAAGAATAAAAAGATAATATTAAGTAGTTCTATTTTTACTGGAATAAGTAGTAATAATATATATTGTGGATGTTGTGATGACACAAATAAAAAAAATAATAATCCTAAAGATGAAAAACCAGATACACAAAATCCACAACAAAATCCTCCTAAAGATAAAAACCACCTAAACCTAATCCAGGAGAAAATCCACCAACACAAGATGAAACTGAAAGAAATAATATAATTTTAGAATGTGAAAAATTAATAGTTGAAATTAAGAAATTAAAAAATGATTATCCAAAAACTGTTAATAAAAATGATACATTAGAAAATTTAAAAAAATTTAAAACTGTATTAGAAACTGATTTAAATACTTTTAAAAACACAAAACCAGGTGAAAATCCAGAACCAAAACCAGAAAAAACTGAAAAAGAAAAATTAATAGAACAAATAATTAATCTTTTAGATAAATGTTTTAAAGAAGCAGATGAAATAGAAAAAAAAATATTAAAAGATATTGCACTTAATAATATTAAAATACCTGATAAAGATTTTATAAAAAAAACTAAGGATCAACTGTATAAAACCGATGAAAAAGAATTAAAAGAATTTTTAGATGGTTTTAAAATTTTATTTCAAAGTAAAGCATATAAAGATAACTACATTAAAGACAAATTAGAAAAGTTTGATTGTTGCTTAAGTCTAAAAAGTAATCCTACAGCAGATACTTGTTATAAAACAGATAATTGGTATAGAGAACATCATTTTACTAATAAATATAAAGATATTGTAGATTCAGACAATGATAAATTTTATTGTAGATGTTATAAAGAAAATGATGATCATGATGACTTTAGTTATTGTATATTTAATACCAATATATTTAAAAAATTGAATAACGATTTACAAAAAAATGCAATACCTTTAAGAGGTAATTTATATTTACTTGCAACTAAAGTTGTAGGTGACAATTTATACAGAATAAATATTGACGAAGATCAAATTAAATATGAGTTTTATGTAGATGATAATAATATAAAAATTAAAATTATAATTAATTAATCAAACATATATAAAAATAAAGTATAAAATATTAAATTAGTATATAAATAGTAAATATCTTAACTTTTAAATATAATGGTTAAACAATCTAATATAAGAAATTTTTGTATTATCGCTCATATTGATCATGGTAAAAGTACTTTAGCTGATAGATTATTAGAATTTACAGGTACAGTTTCTAGTAGAGAAATGAAAGATCAAGTTCTTGATGATATGGATCTTGAAAGAGAAAAAGGTATTACTATTAAAAGTCACGCTATTCAACTTACTTTAAAAGTAAGCAACTTGTTCTCAAACGCCGAACCGGCTGTTAATACATTAAATTCAGATTTTAAATATAATAATGATGAATATATTTTAAATTTAATAGATACTCCAGGACATGTAGATTTTTCTTATGAAGTATCTAGGTCTATAGCTGCTTGTGAAGGTGCTTTATTAGTAGTAGATGCTACTCAAGGTATTCAAGCTCAAACTATATCTAACTTATATATGGCTATTGATCATGGTTTAACAATAATACCTGTTATCAATAAAATTGACTTACCAGGTGCAACTATAGAATTAGTAAAACAACAGATTATTGATCTTATTGGTTGTGATGATAGTGAAATAATATTAGTAAGTGCAAAAACAGGTATTGGTATTGAAGATATTTTAAAAGCTATTATTGAAAGAATACCTAGTCCTAAAGGTGATCCTAATAGTCCTCTACAAGCAATGATATTTGATTCTGTTTTTAATCCTTATAAAGGTATTGAAGTTTATTTTAGAATTTTTAATGGTGAAATACATTCTAATGATAGAGTTAAATTTATAAATACTAATAAAGAATATGATATAAATGAATTAGGTATTTTAAAATTAGAGCAACAACCTTGTGAATATTTAAGTGCTGGTAATGTAGGTTATATCGTTTCAGGTATTAAAAAAGCAACAGAAGTAAAAGTTGGAGATACTATTACTAATGTTAAAAATCCTTGTAATGAAGCTGTAAAAGGTTTTTCTGATGTAAAACCAATGGTATTTGCTGGAATATATCCTGTAGATACAACAGAATATGATCTTTTAAGAGAAGCAATAGAAAAATTACAACTTAATGATGCTGCTTTAGTATGGACACATGAGACATCGATAGCTTTAGGATCTGGATTTAGATGTGGTTTTTTAGGAATGTTACATCTAGAGATAACTCAAGAAAGATTAGAAAGAGAATTTGACATATGTGTTATTAGTACAGCTCCATCAGTAGAATTTCATGTTTATGATAATAGTGGAAATTTAATAATAGTAGATTCTCCATCAAAAATGCCTGATCCAACGTATATTTCAAGGATAGAAGAACCAATAATAAAAGCACAGATAATAACAAAACCAGATTTTATTGGTAATATAATAACATTATGTTCTGATAAGCGTGGTGTTTTAGTAACACAAAATTTTTTATCTCAAGATAGAGTTGAGATGATATTTAACATTCCATTAGTAGAGATTGTCTTTGATTTTTTTGATAAATTAAAGTCTATTTCAAAAGGTTACGCATCTTTAGATTATGAAATAACAGGTTATCAAGTGTCAGATATGGTAAAATTAGATATATTGATGAATCATGATAAAGTAGATGCTTTTTCTGCTATAGTACATAGATCTAAGGCTAACACTTTTGGTAATAATCTTTGTGCTAGGTTAAAAGAATTTATTCCTCGTCAGATGTTTGAAGTACCTATACAAGCTGCTATTGGTGGTAAGATAATAGCTAGAGAAACAATAAAAGCGTTTAGAAAAGATGTTATCGCTAAATGTTATGGTGGAGATATATCTAGAAAACGTAAGTTATTAGAAAAACAAAAGAAAGGTAAGAAAAAAATGAAACAGATAGGTAATGTAGAAATCCCTCAAGAAGCCTTCATCTCAATCTTAAAACTCTAGTTACTTTATAAATAACCAACTCGTTCTCAATCGGCGAACCGCCTTAATACATTATATATTAACAATATATTATATTATTCTTGTTTCAACGAATGTTGAAACGTAAAAGTTTTTGTGGAACTTTTTACAAAAAGTTTCAAGTTGGTTACTTTTAAAGTAACTACTTTTTACAAAAGTAGCAAAATCAACACTTTTTTCCACGTCAAAAAAAGTGTTCAAAAACCAACGTGACGTTGGATCCAATATTATTGTTGGTTACTTTTAAAGTAACACCAAAAACTAGCTGCAAACATTTTATTTTGTATTCAATGTTCAACATCCAGATCAGTTACTTTTTATTTTAAAAAGTAACCAAAAACCAACCTTTTTTATCAAAAAAGATTGATAAAAAAACACCAAAACGTTTAATTTATATTTTATTTAATAGATAATGTACTAAAATTAGTTATGTGTTCGTCTTTATGAATATAAAGACATCTAGTTGCCTACTTTTAAAGTAGGTCGCCGTTTGAGAAAGAAGATCTAAACTTAGTTTGGTTGGTTTTCTTCTATTGTTTTTTCTTTTTCTTGTATTATCTTTTCATTTCCTTCTATTATTTTTTCATAATCTTCTATTGTTTTTTCGTTTTCTTTTATTGTTTTTTCTATATTTTTTAATTTTATAAAACTGTTTAATATTACTTCTGCTTTTTTGTTGTGTATTTTTATCATTTTATTACATTTTTCAATTTCATCATTTGCAAATTTTTTTAATTTATTAAATTTTGTGATAAGATTTATATCGTTATAAAATTCATTTCTTTTTTTTATATTTTTAAAACTTTCTTCAGAAAAATCTTTAGGATTATTTTTTATAAATTTAGATATATCAATATCATCATCTTTTACTTCTTTTGCAAGGTTATTGTCTAATAAAAATTTTTTTTTATCTTCTATATCTTTTTTTAATTTTAAGAACGATAATATTTCTTGATATGTTTTTATATTTTCAATAATTAAATCGTTATTTTTATTTTTTAATTCATTAATTTTATTTGTTAAATCTTCATTCTCTTTTTTTAAATCTTCAATATTAGCTTTTAAAATATCCAAATTTACAATATTGTTTATACCAATTGTATTATTATTTATATCTTTACAATCTATATTTTTACAATCTATATCTAAATTGTCCTTTTTAATACAACTAACTCTACAAACTTGACAGGTTTTACAACATGATGTTTTAGAAAATATTTTATTAATACAAAATAATAGAATTAGTATTCTCAAATACATATATTTATATATATAGTTTAATAAAATTATAAAACGAAAAAAAATTTAAAAATATTTTTTAAAGTAAAATTTTACTAAAAATAGTTTTTTTTTATTATCTTATAAGTATAATAATTAGTACTGTTATTATGTGTGCAATTATAAGTTAATAATTTTATTTAATATAAACATATTTTAACTTTCATAAAGAAATTTATTTAAAAAATTTTTCTTCTTACTTATTATACTTATAAAAATTTTTAGCCTCTTAATATAAAACATATGTTTTATTACTTACTTGCTAATTGTTTTAGCGCACTATCAAATAATCTTTGTAAATATCTTACTCTCGCTGGAAATGCATTAGAAGGTGAAAGGCCTTTAACAATAATACTTCATACAGATATGATTAATCTGTTTTTATATAGTATTATATATTTCTATTATAAAAAGCAGAATAAGATAGATTTTACATTGAAGGAAACGTTTTGTACTAAAGAAGAAGTTGGACAGATATTATTATTTAGTATTCCAATATTTGCTGCTTCTTATAAATTAGTACTTATGGAAAAAATACATCTAAGTAATCTAGAGATATCAGCAATGGTAAAACCTTTTCTAGTTTGTATTTTAGCTATGTTCTTCTTAAAAGAAAAATTTAAATCATATTATATTTGGTACGCATTAATGGCTTGTTTTGGTTTTTGTGTTTCTAATTATAATAAATTTAATTCTAATCATATGTTATGGTTAGTATCATTTATTATAATAGCCTCAATAGGAGATGCAACAAGAAGATATTATTGTAGAAGGAAAAAGAATCCTATGCAAGCTTGGTGTGTAGAATTTTTTATATTTTTCTTATATGGTTTTGTTATATTATTAATATGTCCATTATTAAAAGGTATATATCCAGCGCTAGGTAAATATTCATTTTCATTTTCAATATTATTTAACCCATTTACATGGTTAATATCATTAATAACATTATCTCATCATTTATCAGCTATATATGGTGTTAAAAGAGCTCCAAGTGTTACAGCTTTAGAATTTGTTAATTTTTCAAAAGTAATATTTACAATAATATTTTCTTATTTATTCTTAGGACAATTACCAAAATCTACAGAAATAACATTATTTGGATCTACATTTAATTTCCCAAATCAAATTGCTGGAGCTATAATAATAGCTATTACTTTAGTATTTTTCAACCGTAGAGTACGTAATGATAAAACATCTTTTGAATCACCAAACTAAGTTTGGATCTACGTTCTCAAACGCCGAACCGGCTTAATATATTATTTATTAATATTATATAATGGTCCAGGACTTAGTCCTGGTTGCTTACTTTTAAAGTAGGTTCTTTGTTTCGATCATCTGTCGAAAGTTACTTTTAAAGTAGATCCAACTTTAAGTTGGTAATTTTTTCATAAAAAACTAAAATGTTGCACTCATAAAAATTTAACATATTTCATTTATAATTATAATGTTTATTTCAAAATATAGAATTTATTAACATTGTGATTTTTTTTTAAAAAAATAAAATCAGGAAATATATATACTTACTTTTATAGTTAATATATATATTTTTAAAATACAAATATATTTAAAATTATTTATTATTAGTAAAAATTTACTATTAAAATAATTAATTAAAAATTTGTTTTTTTTTTTTTTTTTATTTTTAAAAAAAAATTTAATATTAAAAAGGTATTTTTCTTAAAAACTACATTCAAAGGTGGTTTTTTATTTTTTAATTTATTAAACTTTAAAGCAATGGATAGTACTAATTCTAATTTAAAACAAAAAGATATTATGGAAAATAATAGTACTGATTCTAATTTAAAACAAAATGAGAACTTTAATATTATTAAAAATGAAAGTAAACATGAGAAACTCTTTAAAGAAGTATTAGGTAAAAAATATAATAGAGAAAATGGTGAGTTGAAACTTTTTAGAGAAGATTCTGGTATTTCAATTATAGAAAGAAATAAAACTATAATGATGACAATAAATGATAATTTATATTATATTTCTATAGATAAAAATTCAAAAACACCTTATTTAGATATTTTTAAAAATACAGGTATTACATCTTTGGTTTTATTTACTGCTGTAAAACCTATTCCATCATTAATAGATTGTAATAATCTTACTAAAATACAATTATCATTTGATAATAATGAGGATACTAAATATTTAGATGATTTATTAAAAACTATAAAAAACGTTGAAAATTTACAAGAATTAGATTTAAGATATTTATATTATTATTGGTTTAGTGGATATAAAGATAATATATTAGTTATTATTGATAATATCATAACTTCTTTAAAAGATGTATTCCCAAAATTAGAATACATATATCCTGATATATATGAAAATTCTAAAGAATATTCATTTATTGATTTAAAAAATAAGAAAGAGATTTTAAATATTGTTACTTTAGGTTATAAAAATTTATTTAATAATTATAAAGAGACAATAGTAAAAAATTTAAAAACATTAAATAATGATTATATTAAAATTAATGAATATATTAAAACATTAGATAAAGAATTACTTGAAAGTAAAAAAGATTTAAATAAAATAAATGAATTACTTCAAAGTAAAGAATATTTTAAAGAAATAAATAAATTAAAAAAAGGAATTGAAAATTATAAAAAAAATTTAAATAATAAATTATCAGATGAAGAAAAATCAGATGTTAAAAATATTATAGGAAATTTAACTAGGGAGTTAAATATAATGTACAAAAATAATGAAAAAAAATTTTTAGAAGAACAAATTATTAATTTAGAAAAAGAAAAAAATGAGGCACCAAAATTTCCTGAATATATTAAAACAAAAATTGAATTGTTAAATAAAGAAAATAGCTTTATGGAAGATATTGAAAAAAAAATTAATGAAAATGAATATGATGATATTAATATTAAAGAAGTCTATGATTTTATGTTAAAGATTAGAACAAAAGGTAAAGAATTAGAAATTATTCATCCTTTTGGACAACAATGTGATATATGTCTAGATAATATAATGATTCAAGATATGAGAGAAAACAATATTAAGAAAACACCATGTAATCATATTTTTCATAAATTTTGTTTAAATACTTGGTTATATGAAAAAAACTCATGTCCAATGTGTAGAACAAAAATAAATAATAATAATTAATAATAATTAATTACTTTCATTTATGCATTATTTAATTATTTAATTATTTAAATTTTAAAAATAATTTTATTTAAAAAATAGAATTTATTTTTAATTTCTTTAAATTCAATAATTTATTCTTTAAAAAAATCTTATTATAATTTTTGAAATAGTTATTTAAAATATTAATATTTAACTCTAAATATATATTATATATGTTTTTTAATCTAATTTTAAGAATTTTATTATTTTTTCAAATCTGTTTTTTTATAAAATGTGATGAAAAAATAAATATTTTGGATAATAAGATTAAAGGTTATTTTGATAGTGGTTGGGTTGCAGGAACAAATAATGAAGATATCATTTTAGTTAAAATGGAAAAAGAAAATCAAGATTTAGATGATTATAATAGTACTTTTTCATGTGAAAGAGAATTTATATATAAAGGAAATAATTACAAATTAAAGATAACAGTTTCAAAAAACCATAATTTAGAATATAAGATACAAATAAAAAGTGATGATATTTTTAGAGAGGTTACTGATGTTGAAAAAGAATTATTTTATAGAGATCCAGAAGATTGTGATGGTGAAGGTAATCCTATTAAATTTTATAAAACTACAAAATCTCTATTTTATAGTAATAATTGGGTTTTATTAAAATTAAAAACGAATGACGAAAAAGAATTTTATGCATTTATTAATAACATATATCCAATAACTACTAATGAACCATGGATACCTTTAGGGTATTCTTCGCGATTTTTAGATGTTTATATAATTTATTCTAATATTTCTTATATACCTTATATAGCTTCTTCTCGTGTTTCTGTTGAACATAAATTAATAGATTTGACTGGTTTAAATTTTGAAGATAATGATAATGCATATATGGGAGAATGGTTTTGTAATTGCAAGAACTTAATAACTTTTAAAAATATTCCAAAATTCAATAAATCAATAAATATATCAAGAATGTTAGATGGTTGTGAAAGTTTAGAAGATGTAGATTTAGGTGAAAATACAATAATTGGTGCAAATAATTGTTTTAAAGGTTGTGAAAAATTAAAAAATATAAATTTAAAAAATGTAAAAATTACAAAAAATGCTAATTTAAGTCAAATGTTTTTAAATTGTAAAAATATAAAAAATATAGAAGGTTTTAAAACTTTTATAGAAGAAAAAGATAATCCTAATCTAGAAAATATGCTTGAAGGTGCAGAAGTAGATGGAGAATTAGATCTTACATTATGGGGAACTAATATATTACCTAAAAAATTTATAAAAAATGGTAAAGTAAAAAGTTTAAAATTATTTAATTTAAAGAAAATATTACAATATTATATTAAATCTTGTAAAGAAAAGATACAAAAACTGGAAGAAGGAATAAAAGATAATGAAAAAGAATTAGAAGAATATAAAAAAAAATTAGAAAACTTAAAACAAAAAGAACTTAAAACAAATAAAGATGAAGAAGATATAAAAAATTTAGAAAAAAATATAAAAATTACAGAAAATTCTATAAAGAGAAGAAAAGATAATCTAAAACAATATCAAGATGAAATAGATGGTAATGGTAAAGGTTTAAATATTTTAGAGGATTCTACAGTAGATGAATTATATATTAATGAAGAATTTATGCCTGAAGATAAAAAAGATCTTGATAAATTAATCGGTAATAATTGTATTACTAAAATGATTTATATTATTGATAAAGATGGTAAATGTAAAAAATATAAAGATTTTAATGATTATAAAAATAATATTGAATATAAAGACGAAGAACAACAAGATATTCCTATTAATCCACAAATTCCAGAAAAAATAGAAAATGTAGATGAAAAAGAAATACCAAAAGGCAATACATGCATAAACTGTTGTGGAAAATGTTTTAAATCTTGTTGTTGTTGTTGTCATAAAAACAGTAGAAAAAGATCTAATTCTATATAACTTACTTAAAAAGTAAGCAACTTGTTCTCAAACGCCGAACCGGCTTTTACTTTCTAAGAAAGTAACAAAGATACCTTCTCGATCGGCGAAGCGCCTTAATATATAATGTAAAAAACTTTATTTCAGTAAAAATTTACTGTTTTTTTATTATATTTTTTATATACAGTTTTGGATAATTATTATTTTTTTTAATTACAAATTTTAAAATTAAAATATTCGAAATATAAGTAAATAATGTGCAAAATTATAACTATCTTTAAAGTAGATATAGACTATGAATATGGGTGATCTAAATTTTAAGATAAAACCTACCGATGATTATATTTTTAAGAGATTATTTGGTGATAAAAATAATAAAGATATTCTTATTGCGTTTTTAAATTCACTTTTTGAAGAATATGATTACCTACCAAAAATAGAAGATCTTGAGTTTAAAAACACTGAAATACCTAAGGTTTATGAAGAAAATAAAGGTGCTAGATTAGATATAAAAGCTAAAATTAACGAAAATACTTATATCGATATCGAAGTTCAAAGTAAAGATCCTTCTAATTTAGTAAATAGAAGTATTTTTTATAATGCTTTTACGCTGATAAATGAGGTTGAAGAAGGTAGTTTTTTAAGAGAAATTCCACAAGTTATAAGTATTTGGGTTATAAAAGGTGAGTTAAATAGTAGAAGTATTTTTAAAGATTACGAAAGTCCAATAGTAATGAGTAGCTTAAAAACTGATAAAAGTAAATTAAGTAATAAAATATTTTCTATTAGCAATGATTTTAATATAATTTATATTTTTTTGGATAAGTTAAAAGATGGTATTTTAAATAAAAATCTTGAAGATTGGTTAAAATTTATCGATAATCGAAATGTTACAGACGTTAAAGATGATAAAATTATTAAAGCCATTAGTAAGATGAATCTTTTTAGAGGCGATGAAGTTATGAAAGCTATCTATGAAGCTGAATTAAAAGCAAGATTTGATAAGATCGAATATATCAATGAAGGTAAAGAAGAAGGTCTAAAAGAAGGAGAAAAAAAAGGTAAAGAAGAA